>Ga0315551_10000484_pt1 | contig 31690 bp, 28 predicted proteins | sample SalMarSW160290MG_FD_203678 | JGI IMG/M metagenome (GOLD analysis project Ga0315551, IMG submission 203678) | Salt marsh sediment microbial communities from the Plum Island Ecosystem LTER, Massachusetts, United States - Salt Marsh Sediment SW1602-90 ...
GATAAAAATCTGAAAAGCCTACGTCTTTATTCTAGACGAATATGCTTTTCAAGATCTCCAGTGCCTCCCTCATCGGAATCGAAGCCTATATCGTCGATGTGGAAGTGGACATCTCCTTTGGCTTGCCAAATTTTGTCACCGTAGGCCTTCCTGATGCATCGGTCAGGGAGAGCAAGGAGAGGGTAAGAGCCTCCTTAAAGAACTGCGGTTTTGATTTTCCTTCAAGAAGGATAACCATCAATCTGGCTCCTGCCGACAGGAGAAAGGAAGGCTCTTCTTTTGATCTTCCCATATCACTGGGATTTTTAGCTCACTTAGATCTTTTTCCACCAGAAAGACTACATGATTATCTTTTCTTGGGAGAGCTAGCTCTCGATGGGAGCCTCAAACCCGGAAAGGGCATCCTTGCTGCTACGGTGATGGCCAAGAGAGAGGGATTCAAGGGGATTGTCATTCCTAAAGAAAACGAGAAAGAGGCGGCTTTAGTCAAGGGGATCGACATATACGGTTTAGAAAATTTGGTCCAGGTAGTGGAACTTCTCAGCCATCCCGAAGCGATTGCTCCCTGTGAGTATTCTCTCAAAGAGCTGCTTCCTCCTCTCCAGTACGAAGTGGATTTCCAAGAAATAAAAGGCCAGCAGCACGTTAAACGGGTATTGGAGGTGGCGGCCGCTGGAGCGCATAATGTTCTTCTGATCGGACCTCCCGGTGCAGGGAAGACCATGCTGGCCCGCAGACTGCCCACTATCCTTCCCCCTATGACATTCGAAGAAATCATAAAAGTAACCCAGATCTACAGCGCTGCAGGGCATTTGAGGAACAAGGGAGTAGTGGGGGAAAGGCCTTTTCGAGCTCCCCATCACACCATATCTGATGCGGGCTTGATCGGAGGCGGGTTGGTGCCCAGACCAGGAGAGGTAAGCCTCGCCCACCATGGAGTCCTCTTTCTGGATGAGTTTTCCGAATTCAAGAGGAAGGTGCTGGAAGACTTAAGACAGCCTTTGGAGGATGGCCAGGTAACCATCTCCCGGGCATTTGTCTCGGTGACTTTTCCCTCTTCTTTTATGCTGGTGGCTGCTATGAACCCTTATGAAGATGCCTATCAGGGTCTTCCCTCATCAGGCACCACCTTCACAGACAGCACAAGAGTTCGCTACTATTCCAAAATATCTGGACCGCTGTTGGACCGGATCGATATTCAGGTTGAAGTCCCCAAGGTGGCATTTCATGACATCATAGCCAAGAATGAGGGTGAAAGCTCTGCCGAGATACGGAAAAGAGTGGTCAGGGCCAGAAAAAGACAGCTTCAGAGGTTCAGGGGAAAGAAGATTTTCTCTAATGCCCAGATGGGGACAAAGGAAGTGAAAAGGCACTGTCCTGTAGATAAGGAGGGGCAGGAGCTTCTGAAAATGGCGGTTGATCGTCTGGGATTCACTGCCCGGGGCTACACTCGCGTTCTGAAAGTCGCCCGTACGATTGCCGATTTAAACGGTGAAGAAAGGATCACTCCTGTGCACATTTCAGAAGCTGTTCAATACCGGATAATGGATAAATACTTTCAGTAATGCCTCATTCTTTGGATCCTCCAAATTTTTATAAAAGAGATTTGAGATGCATACTCTGTTTTTCCTTGACTTTGATCTGGAGTTATCATTTTAATATGTGTTTGGATGCCGACAATCCACTTTTTTTGCTCGTATCAAGAAGCTAGAAAGGAGGATGAGATGAAAAAGTCCTTTGTTTTTCTGTTAAGCGTATGCATGCTTTTCTCTTTCTCTCTTTATCCAAAGGAGGAGAAGGAGGATCCTCTTCTGATCGAAGTAGAGCCAGCCCAGCTCACTGAGCACAAGAAAGAAGCGTTTGCCTGGCTCGATTCCCACATGAAGGAGCTTGCTGAAATCAACGATAAGATAGCAGGCTTTGCTGAGGTGGCCATGGAAGAGTACCAATCATCAGAGCTTCTGGCCTTGTACCTCGAAGAGAACGGATTCGAAGTGACCAGAGGAGTAGCTGGCATGCCCACAGCTTTTGTGGCTGTCTATGGATCGGGTGAGCCTGCGATCGGCATACTGGCGGAATATGATGCCCTTCCCGGTCTTTCTCAGCAGCCCGTTCCTTACAAGAAGCCCGTCGAGGAAGGAAAACCCGGACACGGCTGTGGCCATAATGTCTTCGGAACGGCCAGCACCGCTGCTGCTGTCGCCATGAAAGAAGTTATGGCAAAGAATAGTCTTCCCGGAACACTCAAGCTTTTCGGCTGTCCGGCTGAAGAGACTGTTGTGGGTAAGGTATTCATGGCTCGTGATGGAGTTTTTGATGGGCTTTCATGCTGTGTCCAATGGCATCCCAGCTCTGTAAATGATGTGCCTTTAGACTCGAGCAATGCCCTGAATCAGTTTGAGGTGGAATGGTTTGGGAAGACAGCTCATGCTGCCGGCGACCCCTGGCATGGCCGCAGTGCCCTTGATGGGGTGGAGCTGACTAATGTGGGATTGAATTATCTGAGGGAACATCTCAAACCCACTGCCAGGATTCATTATGTCATAGAACAGGGCGGAGGTGTTCCCAATGTGGTCCCCGACTATGCCAAAGCTTGGTACTATGTGAGGGACATCGACCGGGAGAGCGTGGAAAAGGATTACAAGAGAGTGCTCAAGATCATCGAGGCGGCAGCAATGATGACAGAAACAACCTATAAGATACATCTCATCAGTGGAGTTCACGAGATGTTGACCAACAGGACAGGCAATGAAATTGTCTACAGCAACCTGCTTCTAGTGGGAGGACCGAAATTCACCGAGGAAGAACAGGAATTCGCCAAGGCAATCCAAGAGAATCTGGGAATGGAGGAGAAAGGATTGAAGACGAAAGTCGAGCCCTTTCGTCTGCCGGAGAGAAGCTGGGGAGGTGGCTCTACGGATGTGGCAGAGGTAAGCTGGCTGACCCCCACGACTACACTCGGCGTGGCTTTCAAGCCTACGGGAACACCCGGTCATCACTGGTCATCAGTAGCCTGCGGCCAGATGTCCATCGGTCATAAGGCCATGCTTACTGCAGCTAAAGTCATGGCTGGATCCGGACTCGATTTCCTTGACCATCCTGAGATGATAAAGAAGATGAGAGAAGAATGGATGAAGGCAAAGAAAGGCAAGGAGTATAAATCTCCTCTGCCTCCAGATCTCAAACCCCCTGTCAAGCCTAAGAAAAGTGAACAATAGGATGAGCGATAATAGGCGTTAAAATTGTCCAACACGCTTCTCCTGTAAGGAGGAATCATGAAGAGAAGAGATGATATGAAAATATCCCGAAGACTATTTATAGCTTCTGCTTCCACTCTTGTAATGGGAAGTGAGTTACTCGGCCATAGTTCTCTGTGGACTCCTGTTTTTCAGGCTCCACAGAAGCTCAAGGAGGAGTTGTCCGAGCAAGAATTGGAATGGGTCAAAAAGTTTTCCATGGCTGAAGATATAAAAAACTTTTTTGGCAAAGATTACAGCTGTGCAGAATCCCTGTGGATGGTTTCCCTGAGACATTTGAAAAAACCGGAAGAACTAGTATGGATCGCCAGCGGCTTTGGAGGTGGGCTTTATCACAAAGATCTCTGTGGGTTTCTGACCGGCGGGATCATGGCCATCGGTCTTCGAGCTGGCATGCTGGAGAAAGAGCGAAAAGAAGCCAAGGAGCATGGTAAAAATCTAGTGAAGGAATATTGGAAGTGGTGGACTTCCCAGGCCCCCTTACACTGTTCTGAGATCAGAAAGGAGGAAACCAGCAGAGAAGTCTGTGTCCGACTGGGTCTTCTGGCTGCAGCAAAAACAGAAGAGCTTTTATCCCTGAAAGCTTAAATCAAATAGGATTGCCTGTTTCTTTCGAAGATTAGCTTCTCCCCTTTTTATCTCAAAAGCTGCATCGTTGAGACTCTCAGAACGGCTGTCACAGCAGCCACTGTTTTCCTATGTCCTCTCTTGCCTGACAGAAAGAGTTCTCAACCTGTTTATGGCCGCAGCAAGCTCCAAGCTCCTGAAGGCGGCATGATCGCCTACCGGCCGAGGATTCAAAATATCCAGGCCCTTTTCTTCAATCTCCTTAAGCACCGCTTCGGTGACTTCCCTTAATGTCTTCTGACCATCCATGTATCTAAGAGCGTAGCAGACCGCCTCACCTATAGCTCTAGTCTGGCTTTTATCCACCAACTGCTCCACAAAGCTGAGGTCTATATGGTGTCTGCCGAAGAGGAGGGAGGTCAATCCTTTTGCGGATATTTTTACCGATTTCTTCCCTTTTCTGGCGTTAATGCTCTGAGCCAGGGGAATCCTGGGGACGATTTTGCCAAAATGCAATCCCCCTTCAGGAGTCCGTTCTGCCTTGTGTTTTTCGGCAATGGAGCGGGCTCTGGCGGTTAGATCGTAGGGTCTATAATCCGCCATGCAGATCACATAGTCGGCAACGTCGAAGTAGTCGCCCGAACCTCCTGTGACCAAGATGGTCGAGACTCCAAGATCCCTATAGAGTTGGCAGATTTTATCTATAAACGGCGTTATAGGTTCCTTGTCCTTGGAGACCAATTCCTGCATCCTGTGGTCTCTGATCATGAAATTGGTGGCAGAGGTGTCCTCGTCGATGAGCAAAACCTGAGCCCCCAGTTCTAAGGCTTCGATAGTGTTGGCCGCTTGAGAGGTGCTGCCGCTGGCATCTTCTGTGGAGAACTGCTGGGTTTGCTGCCCGAAGGGAAGATTATTGATAAAAGGGGAAATATCCACATTCTCTATCCGCCGGCCATCCTCCGCCCTTATCTTCACGGCATAGGAATTGGTGACCACATATTCCCTTCCATCGCAAGGAATATGGTCATATATCCCTATTTCCAAGGCTTTTAGCAGAGTGGATTTGCCATGGTAACCTCCGCCTACGATGAGAGTTATTCCCCTGGGAATTCCCATCCCCGAAAGCAGACCCCGGTTTGGCAGCTCGATTTCGAGACGAAGCGATGGCGGAGATAGGAATGAAACTACCTGCCCCTCGGTAAGCGGACGGGGATCGATACCACTTGCCCGGGGAAGGATAGCGCCATCGGCCACGAAGGCAACCAGATTCAACTCTTCCAGTCGCTTTCTTAAGATATCGGCATCTTCAGTGGTTTCCACGTGTCTTTTTAGGGATCGTGGGTCAAGGTTTTTGTAGAAGAGGGAGGCTTGGACAATTGGGGGAAGCTCCTCAAAGAGCATGGACTCGGCGTGCCTGCTCGCTATTTTTCTTCCATAGGCTGGGAGGCCCATCACAAACCTGGCTTCGACGAAGGAGTCTGTGATGAAACAGGATGTGCGTTCCAGAATTTCTGGGCTGGGCTGATCGATATCGATGATTCCGCTCTTTCCTGTCCCCCGGATCCCGCGGCAAAATCTCTTGCTCGCTTTGAAAAACATGCGGGTGAGATAGTCGCGGAGAGCAATTTTTCGGCTTTTATTTTTGAATGTCTCTCTTGGAAATCCGGCTTTCTCCTGAGGCACTCTGACGCGCACCTGGCTAGGTGAAGCGAAAGGATCTCCTTGTACATGATCGATATGAAGCACATAGTTGACAAAATTATAGACACCTTCCATATCCTTGTAAGCCTTGTACCCCCTTCCATCGATCCTTCTGAGGATATTTCTGAGATTTTCCTTGGTGTACATCATCCAAACCTGGCTGTGCCTCTGTTAGGCTTTTATCGCCTTGCCTTATTTTGAGGAACCATAGTAGGGATTATTTATACCACAAATGATGAAAGTTGTCCTATTACATCCTTTTTGGAGATGTTTACATCGAGCGGCTTCGGATTGACTTCTTGAGCGAATAATATTATCTTCAGGAAAAACTCAAGAGGTTAGGGAGATGGATAGAGTGACAAGGTTTGGAGTTTCCATTGAGACCTCTCTTCTGAAAAAATTTGATTCATTGATCAGGGAAATTGGATATAAGAACCGCTCAGAAGCCATCCGGGATCTGATTAGAGAGTTTCTTGTGGAGGAAGAATGGAAAGATGAAAAAAGAGAGACAGTTGGAATCCTCGGGATAGTCTTTAGTCATGATATGAGAGAAATCACAAAGACTTTGAACAGAATCCAGCACCAGCATATCGATACCATCATCTCTTCCACTCATATTCATCTCGATCATCACAACTGTCTGGAGGTCATCGTCCTCAGAGGGAAGAGCTCTCTGATTCGAAAGACAGCAGATGCGCTTCTCAGCACAAGGCATGTCAAACATGGGAAGTTGATCATGACAACCACAGGAGAAGGGATAGACTAGGCCCTCTCTTTTGAACTAACTCCCCTAAAACATTTTTTTCCAGAAAAAATAAACCCATTTTAAGGAATTATTAACAAAACCGTGATGAAGTCACAGTAAGGTAAGCTGATTCGTCAGCCCGCGAATTTTCCCCAGCGAATATGGAGAGGAACCATGCCCGCTCGCCTGATGATTACCCATTTTAAAAAAAATGTTGACATTTCAGTTATATGTATTACTATTTTAATAATCGTAACACTTTTTGGGAGGAAGGATGAAGAGACGATTTTTGGGTTTCGCTTCTGTTATTTTGATTCTGTCTGCGATTATCAATAGTAATGCCCTAGCACAGGAAGCAAAGGATTCAAAGAAACAAAAGAGGAAGGAAGACGATATCTTGCATCCTCATGAAGTGGTCGTGGTCACGGCCACGGCCACCCGTAAAGCTGTTAAAGACTGTTCCTCTTCGGTGAGCGTTGTTAGCTCACAGGATATTAGAGCAATTTCAGCCAGCAATGCTTTGAATCTGTTGAATTTCCTGCCAGGTGTCTTTGTCCAGCGGACCGGGGATTTTGGACGTGCCGATGTTAATATCAGAGGAATCGGACAGAGAGGCCGGAGGATCAACATCCTTGTTGACGGCCGCCCAGAGAAGATGGGCCTTTATGGATGCGCCGTGACCCATGCCTTTCCTCTGGATAATGTGGAAAGGATTGAAGTTGTACGGGGGCCTTCATCTGTTCTTTACGGTTCTGAAGCCTTTGGTGGCGTGGTTAACATCATTACCCGAAACCCGGAGGAAGGATTGGAAACAGATCTGTCAGCCTCCTACGGAAGTTTTAACACCCAGCAGCTTAATCTGCGCCATGGTGGCAAACTGAAGCGATGGATTTACTACCTGACATTTGACCGGCGGCGAAGCGACGGCCACCGAGAAAACTCAAGCTATAATGGAAACGCCTTCACTGGAAAATTGAGCTATGATTTTTCCGATCGCTTTCAATTGAGCCTTCAAGGAAAATATTTCGATGGAAAGAAATATGAAGCAGGGACGGCTGATTTTCCTCTCAGCGATTTTTGGAATGACTACCAAAGAGGGGCAGTAGATTTAACCATGAAAGCAGGAGACGAGAGGGATGAGTTTTTCCTTAAAGTATACCGCAATTTCGGACACCATAGATTCTCCGACGGCTGGCACTCAAGGGACTATATCAACGGAGGAGTTCTGCGCTATACAGCGCACAGAATCCGCAATAATGAACTCGTCTGTGGAGTGGATTTTCGTATCTTGGGAGGAAAAAGCTACAACTGGCCTATGGGCCAGTGGGATAAAAATGAAGTGGCAGTTTTCGTTCAGGATGAATACGTTCTCCATCAAAGATGGATTATCTCTGCGGGTTTTCGCCTCCATCGGGATTCCCTTTTTGGGATAGAGGGGTGTCCTCACTGGGGGATTGTATTTAAAGCGAGCGAGAAGACCACTCTCAGGGCATCCATTAACAAAGGGTTCCGTTCTCCCCAGCTCAATGAGCTTTATATGTTTCCTGCAGCAAACCCTGATTTGAAGCCGGAGAAAGTCTGGAATTATGAAGTCGGATTCGACCAAAAAATTGGCGACTGGATGAGCCTGGGCGCAGCTTTTTACAGGATGAAAGGCTCAAACATAATCGAGACAGCTTCTAATCCCTCTCCACCGCCGCCGTTTAAATTTCAGAATATAGGAGAATTCACTTTCTCCGGTGCTGAATTGAACATAAGGGCAGCCTTAAGCCGCTCTTTCTCCGCTCTTCTTTTCTATACCTATCTCGATCCCGGTGAAAAAACAAAGGGAAGAGCAGGCCAGAAATGGGATTTTTCTCTTCGCTTTGAAGATGCTAATGTCTTTGCTTCTCTGCAAACCCAGTACGTAACCGATTACTATGCCGAAGATTTCGCTCAATCCTGTCTGCCTTCCTATTTCCTGCTTAACTTGCGCTTTGAAGTGAATGCGCTCTCTTTTCTTAGCATTTTCGCTGAAATGAACAATATTCTTGATAAAGATTATTTGATATATGTCGATTTGCCAGGTATAGAAGCAGGCCCCTATCCCATGCCTGGCCGAAGCTTAAACATAGGATTCAGCATCAAGCAGTGAAGTATGAATTGAAAGCGTAATTTGTATTTGAAGTATGGAATTGGAATTGTGGAATTGATGTTGGTCTTGATTTTGGGAATTGAAGGCGGGCTACAACAAATTTGAATTGTTGGAATTGAAGGCGGGCTACAACAAATCGTAGATTATAAAAGATATAATCCTTATTTTCTTCAAATTTTTGCACTTAGACCTTCTATTTTGCCCGAAAAAATCTACTTGAAAGGCCTTCCAAGTTCTTTTAATACGAATGATCCTTGAAGTTCTTCGATATCTCTGTAATATGCCCTAATGCCAAGTCTAGCTTTTATTGTTTCAACAAAATCTCGCTTCCCAACTGCTATGCTTTCAGTCCAGCGGCTTTCGCGCTCTAACTTCGTAGATTCCAACATAGATTCAATCCATTCCGTGTAGAATTTCTTTAGACTCTCTCGATCTTCAATATGCAATAACTCCAATAATTTTTCTATAGCAATGAGTCGATATCTTTGTCGGTTGCTCACGATTTCGTTATATCCGCAAGATGGCCATTCGGCCGGATGTCCTACTCTCCCTGCTCGGACCATGTTTAGATCAATGTAGGCCATACACTGATTCAACTGTTTTCCCGACTCTATGGCTGTGGCATGATAGCGGTCCTCCCAGAAAGCGCCTCTGCGGCTTTTCCTCTGATTGTATTCTCGGGCGGTTCGGCTTGCAGTCAAGAGAATGGACCTGGGAATAACATGTCTTCTTCCATCGTCATTAACCAGCAGGTGGATATGGTTGGAAGTGACAGCATAGTTTAAAATACATAGCCCATATTTTTTCTTCGCCTGAAACAACCAATAAAGCCATCTTTTGCGGTCTTTAGAGAATTTCAAGAGAAAATCTCTATTATGGCATCGATGAGTAATGTGCCAGCAAATTCCGGGAAGATAATAAAGTTTAGCGCGGGACATTTTATCGTTTTAATCGACGATTTTGCCCGAAAAAATTCTCATCTAAGACAATTATGGATATGAAAATAAAGGCTTAATTGATTGATATCAATAATTTAGAACAGACCGACTTCAAATAAACAAAGTCCAAACAAATAAAAAAACGGACTTCAAATAAACAAATAAACAAATACCGCAAAATACGAATAAATACATCAATACGACTTCAAATATAAATGCAAATAAAATCAATAAATCATACGGGATTCTTTTGACTCCGAGAGGAAATTTATGTAGTATACATCCAGATCTAGACGCATCAATTCATTTTCATTTCAAAGGAAAGGAGGAAAAATGAAAGGGAAATCATGGATCGCCCTACTTGGAATGGTGTTTTTTCTAATTGCTTTTTCATCCTGTGGAGGCGGCAAGTATTCTGACGTTAAGCCTATTATTAAAAAGTATACCCAAGAAACAGAAAAATTCGTCAATGCTCTTGAAAAAGCAGAAAGTGGAAAAGAAGTTGCAGCTGCACTCAGAGATTACACCGGGTTCATGAAAGAAATGAAATCCAAAATGGAGGGATTTGAAAAGAAATATCCGGAATTGAAAGAAATAGACAACCCGCCGAAAGAGCTCAAGACAGAAGCCGAGAAGATGAGGGCAGTCGCCATGAAGATGGGTTCTGTGATGATGAAGGTTATGAAATATGCTGAAGATCCTGAAGTACAAAAAGCCCAGGAAGAATTTCAGAAAGTGATGATGGAAAAGAGGCCATAATCACAGTAAAAACATAAAGATTTTTTCCAAATATAATTTGCTTAGACTTTGCTTATTTAGAAGAAAGGATGCGTGATTAGAAGAAGCTTTTTTTTGGTCTAATCTTTTTCACATCAACCGAAAGGATTCCAATATTTAAGGAATCCCAAGTCCTTACCTTACCTCAAAGGTAAGTTCCTGCCTATCCTGTCATACTCAGTGCCGAATATCACTCCCCACCTCACCACTTACCTTCGTTATGCAGTACGTCCTCCTCCGATCCTTCTCATCCAGCGGGAGCTGTTGATGGCGGATGATGAGAGGAGAGAATATTTGACCTCCTTTATCTCATATCTCATCTCAAATCTTACTTTTTTGCCTCATGCGATTTTTCAAAGAAAGAAGCAATTTTTATGCCATGCTCAACTTACTGTCAATTTATTTTTTTAAAACAGGTTACAAACTGTTTATGAATAAAAAAAATTTGATGATCTTGCCAGGACGTAAAATTGTTTTACAAACCTTGTGCGTTTAATGAATCTGAGTAGTCCAGGTGATTGAGGATAGAGAATATAAAGCAGAGGCCATCTTGTTCGGATGATTCTGTACACTCCGGTTCAAGACAAGTGGCAGCATAGAGACCGGCCTTTCCTTTGCTTTTATTATGGTTTATAGTATCAATTGCTACCTTTATCTTTTATACAAAGTGGAAATGTCCTGATATTGTTTCGGATAAAAACACAATTTAAGGAGGATTCAGAGGATGATAGAAAGAATCAAACAATTATTGGGCAAAGAAGCGGAAGAGCTTCTCAACTATAAAGCCAAATTTCCAAAAGAACAGTTATATCTGCCTGGAGAAAATTTTATCGACCGCGTTTTGCTTTTTTCTGACAGAAATCCGACAACATTGCGCAATATGCAGTCTGTCTTCAATCATGGCCGGCTGGCCCGTACAGGTTATCTGTCAATCCTGCCTGTGGATCAGGGTATCGAGCATACCGCCGGAGCGTCTTTTGCCCCAAATCCGATATATTTTGACCCCGAGAATATCATAAAGCTGGCTATAGAGGGAGGATGTAACGCTGTTGCTTCTACCCTCGGAGTATTTGGCTCCTGTGCACGGAAATACGCGCATAAGATCCCCTTTATCGTCAAGATCAATCACAATGAGCTTCTGACCTATCCGAATAAGTATGATCAGATACTGTTTGCCAGCGTCGAGCAGGCCTTCGATCTTGGAGCTGTGGCAGTAGGGGCCACGGTATATTTCGGTTCTCCTGAGAGTAATCGACAGATTCAAGAAATATCTGAGGCGTTCCAGATGGCTCATGAAATGGGCATGGTCACTGTGCTCTGGGCCTACCTGCGGAATCCTGCCTTTAAGACAAAGGAAAAGGACTACCACACTGCCGCAGACTTAACGGGACAGGCCAATCATCTGAGTGCCACGATAGAGGCGGATATCGTCAAGCAGAAACAGCCTACTAACAATGGAGGTTTTAAAGCTCTCCGTTTCGGAAAGGTTGACGAGAAAGTCTACACAGATTTGACATCAGATCATCCGATCGATTTGACCAGGTATCAGGTGATCAACTGCTACATGGGACGAGTAGGACTCATCAACTCCGGAGGAGCCTCAAGCGGAGCAGGTGACCTTGAAGAAGCCGTCAGAACGGCTGTCATCAATAAACGTGCAGGAGGCATGGGTTTAATATCGGGCCGGAAGGCTTTTCAGAAACCGATGGAGGAGGGGATAGCCCTCTTGAATGCGATTCAGGACGTGTATTCATGTCAGGAGGTGACAGTAGCCTGAATGGCCATGAGATGCGGCTGGACCCAATGGGGTTTAGGCTCACTTCTGCAACGGCTTAAAAGGGAGAGATCCACCCGCCAATAATAATAGAAAGGTCTTACAAGTCGCTGGTTACGAGAAACAGGGGCTTCATGTTGAAGCACTCATACTTCGGACGAAGACGCTCGATGTTGTAATATTTGTCCACATCAACAACTTTTTTCGTACTTATGACCACCTCAATAGGAACATTGTCGTATTGTCCTTTTCTCAGGCAGACCATTCGTCCGAAAGACTTCTCGTTGATCAGGTCCAGAGCAATATTCCCGTAGGCCATGGGGACGATAGAATCGATGGCATCCGGGTCGCCGCATCTGACAAGATAGCTCAATCTCTGGTTGATGACATTGATGCGGTGCCCTCTGTTGAATTTCGGCGAGAGGTCCTTCAGGAGTTGCGAGACCCGGTCTCCGATACCGCCAAGCTTTCTGTGACCGTACATGTCTTTCTCGCTGCTCTCGAAAATCATGCCTTCGTTTTCAATCGATGCCCCTTCCGAGACGAGAACAACTGAATATTTGCTGGGATTGGTATAGCGGTCCTGGGAAAGTAGATCACAGAGGATTTCAATGTTGAATGTGTACTCGGGAATGACACAACGGTTGGCTGCTCCAGCCATTGTCGGCAGCAGGGCCGTAAATCCCGCATACCTCCCGAAAACTTCGATGACCAGAAAACGCTCGTGTGAACCGGCGGTTGTTCTCAGAGCATGGGTCATGCTTATGGTTCGCGTCACACATGTGCTGAAGCCGATGCAGTAATCCGTGCCCGGAACATCGTTGTCCATTGTTTTGGGGATACCGATGACTTTAACGCCTTCTTTATGAAGTCTGACGCCGTAACTCAGAGTATCGTCACCTCCGATGGGAATGAGGTAGTCGATGCCCAAGTATTCCAGGTTTTTCAGGACTTCGGGAGTGAGGTCGCTGGTTTCATCTTTATATTTATCCCTGAGATGAGGGGGGATGTTGGCCGCACGCATATGGCTGGGTCGAGTCCTGGATGTATGAAGGAATGTTCCTCCCGTGCGGCCGATTTTGTTAACCATCTCTTCTGTCAGAATTTGTGCAAAATCGTCATGCGGAACGTTTTTATCTCTGACAAGATCCGTCAATCCCGCCCATCCTCTTCTGATTCCAATGACTTTGTATCCTTCCCGGAGAGCCCGAATGGTAATGGCGCGTATGGCCGGATTCAATCCGGGTACATCTCCTCCTCCAGTTAGAATTCCTAAAGTTCCTTTTTCTGTGTTGATATTCGACATGATTCATTATCTCCTTTGAGATTTCTCCGCTCTGTCATTAATTGCTCCTTTTCCCTTGAATTATCACATAGGAAAAATTTGAAATCAAACCGATCGGAGAATCAAACCCTCCCAATAAAGCACGGGCAAACCGGAAGAGATCCCTGACGGTGGAAAATCTTCCTCCCGCAGGCCCGCCCTTGATCACGTGTTTGAACAGATTATTTTGCCAACCATACTCGCTCTTCCAGTCGGGAATGTAGCCGATGGCCAGGTTTTCCACAGGATAGTCCATATCGTAATTTCATCTTGAACAATGAGGATGTTGTTCTGAAGGCAGGAAGTCCTTTGCTGGCTTGTTCTTTTTATTTCTATCTTAAAATTTTTCCCTCTTTGACCACCACTTTGCCGTTTTTGATGACGTATTTAGTGGGATTGATTCCCAAATGATAGACAAGGAAGAAATAGTGGGGAACCTCGAAGAGGATGAGATCCATCTTCTTTCCCTCTTCCAGGCTTCCCACGTCCTTGTCTCTTCCTAAAGCATAGGAGGCATTGGCTGTGGCGGCGTTGACCGCTTCTTCGATGGACATTCCCATGGTGAGAACAGCAAGTTGGATGATAAAGAGCATGGATTCAGTCATCGAGCTTCCCGGGTTGAAGTCCGAAGCTATGGCCACGATGGCCCCTTCTTCGATGAGCTTGCGGGCTGGTGCTCTTGTTTGCTGCATTAAAAAGAATGGCACGGCTGGAAGGAGAGTAGCGACGGTCGAGCTTTCGGAAAGCTTTCGGATTCCCTCATCGGTGACTTTGATCAGGTGGTCAGCCGAGGTTGCTCCTTCTTCTACGGCGAGCACAGCCCCTCCCAGGGGCGAGAATTCATCGGCGTGAATCCTGATTTTTAGACCAACCTCTTTGGCAGCGCGGATCAACTTTCTCGACTCTTCCACGGAATAAACTCCCTCTTCGCAGAAGACATCGAAAAATTCGGCCAGATTCTTCTCCGCAACCTCAGGAAGAACCTGGAGGATGAGAAGATCGATGTAGTCATGGGTTCGGTTTTTGTACTCTTCCGGAATCTCGTGAGCACCCATGAACGTGGGAACAATATCCACAGGATGGATTTTATCGGCTTCCTTCAAAGCTTGAAGCTGTTTGATCTCATCTTTTAAGTTCAATCCATAGCCGCTTTTGGCCTCCACCGTGGTTGTTCCGTGGAGGAGCATGCTGTCCAGCCGGGAGAGACAGAGAGAGATGAGTTCTTCCAGGGGAGCCTTCCGGGTTGCTCTGACTGTGGTCTGGATGCCCAATCCTTTATCAGCCAACTCTTGATAAGAGGAACCTTTGAGTCGAAGGACAAATTCTTCCTCCCTGGTTCCTGCGAAAGGAAGGTGAGTGTGAGAATCCACGAAGCCTGGAAGAGCAACAAGCCCACTGCCATCGAGACATACAGCATCCTTATCTAGTCGAAACTCGTCCCTGAAGCGTTCTTCCTCACCCACGAAGACGATTCTTCCTTTATGGGAGGCGATGCATCTATTTTCCCCAAAGCCAACTTTGCCTAATTCTTCTTTTCTTTTCGGTGGAGGACCTTTGCAGGTAAGGATTTGATGGCAGTTGGCTATGAGAAAGTCAGCCGATCTCATGGGGACTCTTTTTTATGGATGTCTGTCTGTTTTTGCGGATAAAAGATGGGGTTTCATACGGCTCCCAACGTTTCTCCCAGGCTGGCTTGTTCCACAGAGGATCACTTCCCTTGGGTTCGAAGATGTATGGTGGCGTTTCTCTATGGACTTCAAAGGGTGGCGGAGTTTCTGAAGGGGTGGATGCAAAATCTACTGGGGAAACCGCCTCCCTCTCTTCCGGATGAGCAAAGCCAGTGGCAATAACAGTAACTTTGACCATTTCTTTCATGCTCTCCTCGATCACTGTACCGAAAATGATGTTGGCTTCGGGGTGAGCGAGGCTGTGGATCAACTGGGAAGCCTTTGAGACTTCATGAAGAGTCACGTCCTTGCCTCCTGTGATGTTGATCAAAACTCCCTGAGCTCCCTCGATGGATGTGTCCACCAGCAGGGGACTGGATATCGCTTTTTGAGCGGCATCAACAGCTCTGTTTTCTCCAGCAGCGATGCCTGTCCCCATGAAGGCCATTCCCATGCCTTTCATGATGGATTTGACATCGGCAAAATCCAGGTTGATCAATCCGGGTTTGGTGATAAGGTCTGAGATACCCTGAACTGCCTGGCGAAGGATATCATCGGCCATTTTGAAGGCATCCTGGATGGAAGTGTCCAGGTTCACCGTCTGAAGCAGTCTTTCGTTGGGGATAGAGATGACCGTATCCACAGCAGATTTGAGTTCACTCAGGCCTTCTCGCGCCTGTTCTCCCCTGATTTTGCCTTCAAAATCGAAAGGAAGGGTGACGATAGCGATGGCTAGAATATCCATTTCAGAGGCCAGATTGGCTATGATAGGGGTGGCCCCTGTGCCCGTTCCGCCTCCCAAACCAGCGGTCAGGAAGACCATGTCCGCGCCCTGGATAAGCTCGATGAGTTTTTCTGTGTCCTCCATGGCAGCCTGTTTTCCGATATCAGGTCTGCCTCCAGACCCCAGCCCTTTAGTCAGTTCTGCCCCGATCTGGACTTTAACTGGGGCATTATTGGTGCTCATGGCTTGGAGGTCGGTGTTGACAGAGATAAAATCCACGCCTTCGATTTGGGTTTCGATCATCCGGTTGATGGCATTACCGCCACCTCCGCCGATGCCGATCACCTTGAGATTGGCGCCAAAATGCTCTTCAACCAAACGGAATTTTAAGTTGTTTCTGATGGCTTCACTCATATTTTCCTCCTATGCTTCTTTGAGCCAGTCTTTGAATTTGGCCCAAAATCCTTTTTTTCTATCCTTAGATATGCCTTTTTCCTTCCATTGATTGTATCCATAAAGGATGAGGCCCACCGAAGTGGCATAATCAGGAGTGCTGACCCGGTCGACCAACCCTCCTATGCCACTTGGGTCGCCTCGTCTTACGGGTAAATCAAAGATTTCTTCGGCAATCTCTTCCAGGCCATCGAGTAGGGCCGTTCCTCCTGTCAGCACGATTCCGGAATTGAGGGATTTTTCATAGCCCATTCGCTTTATGTCGTTGTCGACCAGACGGAAGATTTCCTCTGCCCGGGGATGGATGATATCGGCCAGTATCTGACGGGAAAGAATCCGAGGCTTTTTACCCCGTCCTACAGAGGGGACTTCGATAGTTTCCTGTTCGTCTTCGAGGGGCGAGGTGACACAGCCGAATTTCTTCTTGATTTTTTCCGCTTCAGGAATAGGAGTGCGCAGCCCCACGGCGATATCATTGGTAAAGTTATCTCCTCCAATAGGGATGATGGATGTGTACCAAAGGCTTCCTCTTTCGAAGATGGCCACTTCAGTCGTTCCCCCACCAACATCGATCAGGCCAATCCCCAGCTCCATCTCATCATGAGTCAGCGTGGACGCGCTGGTGGCAATCTGATTCAGAACGAGCTGTTCAATCTCTATTCCAGCCCTTGCCACACAGGTTCTTAGATTCTGGACAGAGGTGATGGCACCTGTGACGATATGGACGTTGACTTCAAGTTTTATGCCGCTCATTCCCAGGGGATCTTTGATCCCATCCTGCTCGTCGACCACAAACTCCTGAGGGATGATGTGGATGATTTCTCTGTCCGGGGGGATGGAGACAGCTTTCGACTGGTCGATGACCCGCTTGATATCATCTCGACTGATCTCCCTGTTTTTTCCGGAAACGGCGATTACACCTCGGCTGTTGAAGCTCTTGATGTGAGCCCCGGAAAGGCCGATAAAGGCCGAGTCGATCTCCACTCCTGCCATGAGTTCTGCTTCCTCTTGAGACTTTTTGATGGCTTCCACGGTGGCATCGAGATTGACCACAACGCCTTTTCTTAATCCTTTGGATTCGGCTGTTCCGATTCCGATGATCTCCACTTTTTTCTCTTCGGTGATTTCGCCGATTATGGCGGCGACTTTTTTCGTCCCGATGTCAAATCCGACAATATAGCTATTCTTTGGCATTATCTTTCCTCCTTTTGGAGATTGGGAAGGGGGTCTTCGCTGGAACCTTTTTGGGGTTTGAGGTAGAGACGGTCTTCGAATCGAAGGTCAACATATTCAAGCGGCTCGAATTTCTCCAGCTTAGTCTGGTACTGCCTGAAGGTCTTCAATTTTTGAGGGAATTGGTCGGCCCCGAGTTTCAGTCGCATCTCTTCTCCTCTAAGATGGGCTACCACATTTGCATATTCCGACAAGTCCAAGACTTCGATGAGCTCTCTTTCCGGGGTGGGGAGGCTGTCCAGACATTTCCATGCTAACTTGAGTTTCTCCTGGTAGTGGCTTTCGAAACCATCGGAATCGGTGAGCAGAGGAAGGCCATGTCTCTCCTGGGGATTGGTTTCCTCAAGAAGGATGCCTTCTCTGTCGATGAGATAAAACTTGTCTTTCTTGACCACAGCTGCGGGGATTCTCTCCTGGATTTCTATTCTTAAGGATGAGGGAAATATCTTTCTCACGCAAACATTCTTCACCCATCTATGCCTCTCTAGCATATTTTGAAGGTGGTCGATGTTGACCAGGAGGATATTTCCCAGCTTTTTACCTTGGAAGAGTTCGGCAATTTCTTCCTTGACCCCTGCCTTTTGGCAGTCGACTTCAAAGCCCCTGACATTCAGGTTGTCCCAGGTGATGAGAAAGAGATAGGTCTGCTGGATGAGAACGAATAGACCTATTAAAAGCAGGAAAGCCAGCAGGATATGGATCAGTTTGACCTTGAATTTTTTCTGGATCTTCTTTGTTCTGATTCCTTCTCCGCGGCGCCTGTATTGAAGAGAGGAAGAGAGGAAAGGCTCTCGTCTGAGCTTGAGCGCCGAGTGAAGATCTACTGCCATGATTACACTTTTCCTTCCAGAGATTTTATGATATCCGGGATAATGCGATAGATGTTTCCTGCTCCCATGATGATGACCATGTCCTCGGGCTGAACGATCTTTTTAACCAGAGAGGGGATTTTCTTCATTTTGGGTTCGAAGAGGACATTCTTATGTCCGAAATTGAGGATTTCCTGATAGAGAATCTCTCCCGTCACTCCGGGAATGGTTTTTTCGCCCGCAGGGTATATTTCGGTAAGGATAAGCACATCTGCCTGGTTGAATGAGGTGCTGAAGCTTTTTATCAGAAGAGAGAGGCGGGTGTATCTATGGGGTTGAAAAATTCCCACAATCCTGCGTGACCAGCCTTTTTTGGCCGCTTCAAGAGTCGCCTTGATCTCAGTGGGATGGTGAGCGTAGTCCTCGATGATCATAATCTCGCCTACTTTTTTCTTCAGCTCAAAGCGGCGGCCAGGTCCTCTGTATTTTTCCAGGCCCTCGAAGATGAGGGAGGGCTGGATTTCCAGATCCATCCCTACGCAGATGGCAGCCATAGCGTTGTAGATGCTGTGGGTGCCTGGAACATTGAGCTTCAATTCAGACAGCTTCTCCCCTTTCCAGAAAACGGTGGAAGTGCTGGAGAACCTCTCAAATTGGGGGTCTCGAACGAACACGTCGGCCTGGGTGGAGAAACCGTAAGTGATGATCCTGCGCTCGAGCGAAGGAATCAGGCTCTGGAGGTTCGAGTCGTCGAGGCAGAGGATGACCGGGCAAAAGAAAGGTACTTTATTGGCGAAATAGACAAATGTGTTTTTGATTTCGTCGAGAGTTTTGTAATAGTCAAGGTGCTCTTGGTCTAAATTGGTGAGCACGGCGATAAAAGGAGAGAGATAGAGGAATGAGCGATCGCTTTCGTCGGCTTCGGCAACAATGAAGTCGCCCTCGCCCAGTTTTCCATGTCCCCCCACTGTGTTGAGGCGTCCTCCCACTACGATGGTCGGATCATAATTAGCTGTTTCCAGGACTTGGGCAATCATGGACGTGGTGGACGTTTTTCCGTGGGAGCCGGCAACTGCAACTCCGTATTTCATCCTCATCAATTCCGCCAGCATCTCTGCCCGCGGTATGACAGGAATTTTCCTGCGCCTTGATTCCTGCACCTCCACGTTCTGCTCTCCAATGGCAGTAGAAACCACCACCACATCGGCTCCTTCCACTTTTTCCGCCTTGTGTCCGATGGAGACTTTTGCGCCCAATCGTCTGAGTCGCCTTGTGGCTTCGTTACGGGTGATGTCTGTTCCCGATACCTCATAACCAAGATTGAGAAGCACTTCAGCAATCCCACTCATTCCTGTGCCGCCGATCCCAATCATGTGGATGTGTTTGAACTTTTTGTAAATCTGTTTAACCACTTTGGTTTCCTCTCACTTTTTCTCCATCATTTCCATACAAAGGCTGGCGATTCTTTCAGCGGTATTCTCGGTTCTCAAAGTCTCCAGATTTTTTCCTATTCGTCGTATTTTTTCTTTGTTGCGGAGATACTCGAAAATTCTCTGCGAAAAGTCCTCAGGGTCAAACTCCTCCTCCAGGATCACTTCTGCTCCCTCAACTCGTTCCAACTCCCGGGCGTTCAAGACCTGATGATTGTCTGTGGCTTGAGAGAAAGGGATCAGGATAGACGCCTTCGATGAAGCGATAAGCTCGGCTATGGTAGTGGCTCCGGCACGGCTCACGATCAGATCGGATTTCTGGAAGAACTGGGCCATATCATGGAAGTAGGAAGCAACAACCACGTCTTTGAAGCTCGTTTCCTGGTAATTTTGTTTGACCCATTCACAATCCGCCTTTCCGGTCTGATGGAAGATTCTCAGGCTGTCTTTTTCCTTTTTGAGAAGAGGAAGCGATCTTACCAGACTTTGATTCAAGAAATGCGAACCCTGGCTTCCTCCGAAAATGAGGATAGTCAGTTTGCCGTTTTCTTCTTTGGGTGAAAGCCCGTAGAATTCGTCTCTGACAGGATTGCCCATAAAGGCGCCTTTTTCCCTGAAAAAGGGAAGCGAACCTTTGAAGGCGACCACAGCCTTTCTGACCCAGGGGATGAGAAGCCGGTTGGTGTAGCCGGGTTTGAGGTTTTGCTCCATGATGAGTGTGGGAATGCGAAGCCAAGATGCCAGCAGCACGATTGGTCCCGAGCTATAACCGCCTACGCCTACCACCAGATGAGGCCTTCTACGAAGCAGGATCCAGATAGATTTTTTGAAGGAAAAGGGAAGGAGCAGCAGCGATGGGATAGCTTTCCAGCCTTTTCCCTTGATGCCTTTGATTTTAAGCGGGATGAACTCGACTCCATGATGTTTCATGATGTCTCGCTCCAGAGCTCGCCCGCTTCCCACATAGGTCAGGTGAAGATGTGGGGCTTTTTCTTTAATTTTCCGGCCTACTGCCAAAGCGGGATAGAGGTGGCCGGCTGTGCCTCCGCCGCTGATTATGACTCTGCGCGCTCTCATTTTTTCCTTCGCATGTGTCCCTTTCTCTGCGAGATATGGAGGAGAATTCCGATACTGAGCAGAGTACAGATAAGTGATGATCGTCCAAAGCTGATCAGAGGCAGCGGAACTCCAGTCGGAGGACCTAAGCCCAGAACAATACTCACGTTGAGCAAAGCCTGAAAAAAGACAGCCATGGTCAGCCCGGCAGCCGCCATTTGACTAAACAGGTTCGGAGCTTTGAGAGAAATGACCAATCCTCTCCAAAAAAAGATAGTAAAGAGGAGGAGTATGGCCATGGTTCCCACAAGCCCGAATTCCTCTCCCACGATAGCGTAGATATAATCCGTGTGGGCACAGGGAAGGAAGTAAAGCTTCTGGATGCTTTCTCCGATGCTGACGCCGAAGAGTCCTCCTGAACCGACGGCCATCTTCGATTGGATAATCTGAAAACCGTTCCCTTGGGGATCTGTAGTGGGGGAGATGAAGGCGAAGATTCTGTTTATCCTGTAATCAGCCTGAAGAAGGTAGAAGAGGAAGAGGACAGAGGAGACGATTCCCAGTATGAGAAAATGTCTCAGCTTAACCCCTCCTATGAAAAGGATAATGGAACAGATGACCAAGAGCAAGAAGGCGGTGCCGTAATCAGGCTCCTTGATGATCAACAGGATGAACACAAAGAGGATGCTCAACGGGAAAAGAAGAGTTCGAAAGTCATTCAGCCTGTCCTTTTTGCGCTCAAGATAAAGGCTGAGAAAGAGGATCATGCTTATCTTGGAAAGCTCAGACGGCTGGAATCTCAGACCCTGTAGATAAATCCAGCGATTGGTGTTCCCGAGGGCTGGCATGAATAGGCACGAAGCCAGAAACAACAAGGAAATAAGCAGGAGCCCGTAAATAAATAATGGATTCTGGTACACGGGCTTTCTGATGGGAAGGATGAGCAGAATCATCACCAGCCCTACTGCTACACCGATGAGCTGATGGATGAGGAAATGAAAGGGCTGCTGGTATTTTTCACTGGCCAAGACTCCCGATGAGCTGAAGACCATGACCAGGCCGATGCCGATGAGGATGAGAGTGGTGGCGAAAAGGATCTTGTCGAATCCGTAGGGCCTGAATACCTCCACTTTAGTTTTCCTTTTCTCTCTCCAGAGCTTGCTTGAGGTTAAAGACCGCTTGCTTGAAAATGAGGCCTCTCTGTTCAAAATTCTCGAACATGTCAAAGCTTGTGCAGGCGGGAGCAAGAAGAACCACATCACCAGGGCTTGCTTGGGAGAAGCCTCTGTTTACTGCCTCTTCCAGGGAGGAGACTTCCTCGGCGGGAACGGTATGGGATAAAGCCTTCTTTAACTTATGTCTGGCCTCCCCTATGAGCATGATTTTTATGACTCTTTCCTGTATAGGCTTCCTCAATTTTTCGAAATCTCCTCCTTTGTCCCTTCCTCCGGCTATAAGGATGATGTTGCGATCAAAGCTCAGGATGGATTTCAAGGCGGCATCCACGTTTGTGGCCTTGGAATCGTTATAGAAATCCACTCCTTTTATATTGGCAACTTTTTCCAGGCGATGTTCCAGCCCTTTAAAGCTTCGGATGGATTCTCTGATTCCAGAGTGAGGCAGAGAGAAGAGATTCCCCACCAGAGAGGCGGCCAACACATTCTCCAGATTATGCACGCCAAAAAGAGGGATTTCTGAGGTCTTCATCACTCTTTTCTTATCCGTATCGATGAGGACGATCCAACCCTTATGGATGTAACATCCTGGACAGACCTTCCTCTCCCGACTGAAAGCATAGATGCGGGCTTTCGCTTCGTTGCGGAGGCTCCAGACCAGAGGGTCGTCTTGGTTGAGGACAGCGTTCTCGTCTTCTCCCTGGAGAAGGACGAGTTTCTTTTTTGCCTCATAATAGTCGGAGAAAGAGGGGTGCCAATCGAGGTGATCTGGAGAAATGTTAAGAAAAACTGAAACAGAAGCTCTGAAGTGTTCAATATAGAAGAGCTGGAAGCTAGAAATCTCTGTCACATAGACGTCGCCGCCTTTGCTTCCATCGACAAAGCTGATCAATGGTGTCCCAATGTTGCCACCCAGATACGATGGCACCCCTCCTTCTTGGAGGATTTTATGAGTAAGGGAGGCTGTGGTGGATTTTCCGTTGGATCCCGTTATTCCCACGATTTTGCCTCTCAGAAAGTTGTAAGCTAATTCTATTTCGGAGATGATTTTGACTCCCCGCTCCTGCGCGGTTTTGAGCTCAGGCAGGGGAGGAACTCCCGGGCTGGGAACGATCAGGTCTGCTTCGAGGAAAGATTGTAGCTGATGTCTTCCTGTCTCCACCGTCACTCCATTATTGACCCATAGAGAGATTTTTTCCCCGAGTTCTTCATCTGTCTTCTTCTCGCTCACTTTTACCTGGGCCCCTCGGCTGAGGAGGAACTTGCAGACTGCTTCTCCTGTCTTTCCCAATCCTACAACCAACACTTTTTTTCCTTTCAGATCCATCTTACCTTAGCTTGAGGGTGGTCAGACTGAAAAGGGCGAAGATGATAGCCGCAATCCAGAAACGGACCACGATTTTTTCTTCTGACCATCCGATGAGTTCGAAATGATGATGGAGTGGCGCCATCTTGAATATCCGTTTTCCCCCGGTCAGTTTAAAGTAGCCCACCTGAAGAAGGACAGATAGAGCTTCCAGTATGAAAACACCTGCCACCATGAAGAGAAGGAATTCCTGTTTGATCAAGATAGCGATTGTTCCCAGGGCCCCACCCAGAGAAAGGGCGCCCACATCTCCCATGAAGATCTGAGCAGGGTGACAGTTGAACCAGAGAAATCCCAGGCAGGCTCCTGACATGGCTCCGGTAAAGATGGTCAGTTCCGCCGCCTGGGGAACCAGGACGATATTAAGATACTCAGACCAGAGAGCATTTCCGGCTGTGTAGGTGAGGGCAGTGAATGCGCTGGCACTGATAAAGGTCAGCCCTATGGCCAATCCATCAAGGCCATCGGCGAGGTTGACCGCGTTGGAAGAGCCCACCAGGATGAACATAATCCAGGGAAGATAGAACCACCCCAGATAAGAACCCCATTTCTTAAAGAAGGGTACACCCAGGTGAAGATTGAACTCTCCCCTGGATCCGAGATATATGAGAACCAATCCGATGATTCCTGAGAGAATAACCTGGAGAAGAAGCTTTCGTCGGATGATCAGGCCTGAATTCTTTTTCTTCTTGATCTTCAGGTAATCATCCCAGAAGCCTAACAGGCCAAAGCAAGCCATGGTCGCCATGGCCAACCAGATATAGGTGTTTCTCAGATCTCCCCAGAGCAATGTGGGTATGATAGTGCAGCCCATGATCAGGATCCCTCCCATGGAGGGAGTGCCTCTTTTACCTGTATGTGTCTGCGGAACATCAGGCCTGATCTCTTCACCAATCTGATATTTTTTTAAAAGTCTTATCATCAGAGAACCGAAGATAAGCGTGAAGAGAAGAGCAGTGATCCCTGCCAAGGCGGTGCGAACTGTGATATAGCGGAAGATATTGAAGAAGATAAAATATTCTCTGAGCGGAATCAGAAGATAGTAGAGCATATCAAGTTCCTCTTGATTTCAATTTTTCAACGATTATCTCTGTTTGAATTCCTCTTGAACCCTTGACCAGAATAAAGTCTCCTTCCTGGACAATATCCCGAATAGCATCAGCAGCCTCAGTTGAGTCTTTGTAAGAGTAAATTTGATCCTTTTTCATTCCCGATGTTAGAGCAGCCTCAGCCATATGCCGGCTAAGAGGACCTACGGTCACCAAACAGTCCCATCCCCACTGGGCCACCTGTTTTCCGGCTTGAACGTGGTAGACGATTTCCTTCTCCCCCAGTTCAAGCATGTCTCCCAAGACAGCAACTTTTCTCTTGGCAGGGAAGTCGGACAGCCCCTTGAGGACTTCCTCCAGTGCTATGGGATTGGAGTTGTATGATTCGTCGAAGAGTTTAATATTTCCATGCAGGGAGAGAAGAACCCCTCTCCGAGGGAGCGGCTTCAAAGATTTAGCCTTATCGTGGATGAGATCCAGAGGTAGAGAAAAGAAGTAGGCTATTGCTGATGCCGCGAGGAAATCATTAAGATAATTTTCCAAGAAAAAGGGAAACAGGATCTCCTTTTGCTTTTGGCCGTAGAGGAGTTTAAAACGCATGCCCTCCAAGGCTTGTTTCTGGATGTCCCGAGCACGAACATCACATTCTGGAGAGAAGCCAAAGGTGATCTTTTCTCCTTTCCAATATGGTGCGATTTTCTGCACATAAGGGTCATCGCCGTTGAGTATTGCTGTGCCTCCTTCTTTCAGCCCCTCCAAGATTTCTCTTTTAGCCAGAGAGATATCATCGATGCTTTTGAAAAATTCAAGATGGACAGGATTGATGTTGGTGATAACAGCCACATCAGGAGGTGCGATTTCTGTCAGGGTTTTGATTTCTCCCTTATGGTTCATGGCCATCTCAAGCACTGCCACTTGATGAGAATTATTCAAACGGAGAAGAGAGAGGGGAAGTCCCAACTGGTTGTTGAAGTTACCTTCTGATTTAAGAACCTGGTATGAAGAGCTGAGAAGAGTGAAAGAGAACTCCTTGGTGGTTGTTTTTCCGGAACTTCCGGTGATGCCCACAACCTTTATGTTATGCTCTTGGAGCACTTTTTTTGCCAGGCTTTGCAGGGCGGTCAGGGTATCCTTCACCAGGATAAGCCCCACATCCTTTGCAGGAAGAGAGAGTTTTTGAGAGATGACAGCTCCCGAAGCTCCTTTTTCCACGGCGTGAGGGACATAATCGTGGCCATTTCTCTGAGCCACCAGGGCGAAGAACAGTTCTCCGGGTTCGCTCTGCCTTGAATCGATGTTGAATCTCTGGAAAGAAAGAGAAGGAGAACCCTGAAGGATGGTTCCCTCGATTTTCCGGGCGATCTGATCCAGACGAAGTTCAACCAATGTCCTGCTCCTCCATTTTTTGGAGACTTTCTCTTATCACCTCAGCGTCTTTGAAAGGGAGGACCTTATCGCCGATAATCTGGTAATCTTCATGCCCTTTTCCGGCCACCAGGATGTAGTCGCCCTTTTTCCCCAAATCCAGTGCTTTATTTATGGCCTTTCTACGGTCAGATTGGATTTCGTACTTGTTTTCACCAGTCTTTTTTATCCCTTTTTCGATGTCGAAGATAATAGCCTGTGGGTCTTCCGATCGAGAATTATCTGAGGTGAGAATGGTCCAGTCAGCCAGATCCCCAGCCACTCGGCCCATTCTCTCTCTTTTGGCTTTATCCCGATCCCCGCCTGCTCCGAAAACCAGGATGATTCGGTTGGCGCTTTGATCTCGGATGGTCTCCAGGAGGTTTCTTAAAGCGTCGTCCGTGTGCGCGTAATCGACGAAGATATGCAGCCCCAGTGAATTCTTTATTTTTTCGAAACGTCCTGGAACTCCTTTTAGGGACGCGATGCCTTCTTTAATGGCAGGGTGGGGAATATTCAGAGTCAACGCTACAGCAACTGCAGCCAGGATGTTATACAGATTGGGTTTCCCGAGGAGGGGAGAACGGAGAGGGAGTGTTCCTCCAGGGAACTTGATAGAGAGTCTGACTCCCTCTTCGCTTAGCTTAATTTTTTCGCCTCGGATGATTGCGGAGTATTCAAGACCATAGGTGATGACACCCAGGGGAACTTCGGATACGAGCTTCTTTCCCCAGGGATCATCGGTATTTATGACTGCCATCCTCTTCTTGTTCTGATTGAAGAGGAAAAGCTTTTTTTTGGCTTGGAAATAGTTCTCCATGGATTGGTGATAATCGAGATGTTCGCCACTGAGATTGGTAAAGACCACCACATCAAACTCAATGCCCGCCACTCTTTTCAATTCCAAGGCATGGGAGGAGACTTCAATAAGACAATGAGTGGCACCATTCTCCGCCATTTCAGCGAGCATTCTCTGTAAGTCCGGCGCTTCCGGGGTCGTTCTCTCGGAAGATATTTCTTTATCCAGAAGTCGATAGGAAACAGTGCCGATCACTCCGGGAAGACAACGAGATGTTTTGAGTATGGCTTCCAAGAGATAGGTCAACGTTGTCTTTCCCTTTGTGCCAGTGATGCCCACGATCTTCATCCTTTTTGAGGGATGAGAGTAGAAGTTGGCCGAGCATAAAGCCAGGGCTCCCCGGGCATCAGGAGCCTCTACCCACGTCTCGGGGAAATTTCGGGGGACGGGTTCTTCAGAGAGAAAAGCTTTAGCCCCTTTGAGGAGAGCTTCTTGGATGTGTCGGATGCCGTGTGTTCTTTCCCCCCTAAGTGCTACAAACAAGAATCCATTTTGGATCTTCTTAGAGGTGTACGAGATTCCTTTGATCTCTATTTTTTCATCTCCGCTGATTTCGCAAACAGGGACACCGGCCAAAACGTCTTTGAGTTTCATCTTTGGTCGGGACTCCATGCTTTTGAGGCGATGATGGTTTCTTGTGGGATGTCCTTAGGTGGAATGCGAAGGTACTGAAACAGGCGAGAGGCGATTTTCTGAAACAGAGGAGCTGCCACTTGGCCTCCGTAGTACAGGCCTTGAGGATCGTCGATAACCACAGCTATGGAGAAGAGAGGCTTTTCGACAAGCACGAAGCCAACGAATGAGGCGACATGAGCGGAAGATGTATAGGCTTTGATGGAGGGATCGAATTTTTGAGCCGTTCCCGTTTTCCCTATGATTCGGTATCCCTTGACTTGGGCGGCCTGTCCGGTTCCTTCTTGGACAACTTTCTCCAACAAAACCCTCAAGTTATGGGCCGTTTCCTCAGAGATGACTCTTTTGAAACGGCGAAAATTTGTTTCTTCTCCTGATGAGGGGTCTAAGATTTTTTTGACTATTCTGGGAGCGGTGACAACTCCTCCGTTGGCGATTGTGTTTATGGCTTGTAGCATCTGAATGGCTGTCACCGAAATTTCATAGCCGATGGAAAGGGAAGCCAGAGAGAGTCGGGACCAGGAGCCAGCAGAGTTGAAGATTCCTCTTTCTTCAACGGGAAGGTCGACTCCTGTTTTCTCTCCGAAACCAAAATCTTTTATGGTCTGGTAAAGATTTTTGCGGCCCAGACGTTGTCCTACCTGAATCGTTCCTACGTTTGAGGAATGAATAATAACTTCCGGAAAAGAGAGCACTCCGAATTTTTTGTGATCCATGAATTTTTTTCCGGCAACAGGAATAAAGCCCAGGCTGCAATCGAATTCTTCGTTAAAGTCTATGGATTGAGATTCTATGGCTGCCGCAAAGGTGACGATTTTGAAGGTCGAGCCAGGATCGAAGATGTTATGGATGGCCGGATTCCTGTCCAGAAGTAGAGGATTATGGGGTAAGCTGTTCAAATCATAGGAGGGCGAGCTGGCCATGGCTAAGATCTCCCCAGTCGAAGGCTGGCAGATAATCACCGTCCCCCATTTTGCCTTCTTCTCCAAGACAGTCTGCTCCAATTCTTTCTCTGCGATGTACTGCATGGTTTCATCAATAGTCAGGATCAAATCGGTTCCCGGCTTGGGTTCTTTTTGAGTCTCAAAATGGTATTCTCTCTGTTTGGCGTCGCGGAGAATAAGACGCCTGCCGTTCTCTCCGGCCAGTTTGGTATTGTAGGCAAGCTCGACGCCGCTTTGTCCAGTGCCATCGATGTCGACTCTACCCAGGATGAAGGATGCCCCCTTTCCATTAGGGTAGAATCGACTGTTTTCCTCGATGAAGCTTATTCCTGTCAATCGGAGATCCTTGACTTTCTGGGTTAATTCAGGATCGATCTTTCTTTTTATCCAGATAAAAGGAACATCTTTTCGGATCCTTGCTTTTATTTCTTTTAAGTGATCACTGGAGAGACCTAACAGTCTTCTTAGCCTATTGATTTTTTGGAATTGGGCCTCCTGCGTCTCGTCTTTTAAAGGAGAATAATAGATAGAATAGCTGGGGATGCTTCGAGCCAGGATGGTCCCCTTGCGGTCATAAATGGTTCCTCTTTTGGGAGAGATAGTACTGATATATTGATTCTGATCGATAACGTTTTCTCTCAGCCTGGCATGGTCGATGACCTGAAGCTGGATGAGACGGAGAACGATACCCAGGAGCCAGAGCAAAGAGAAAGAGACGATGATAATAGTTCTTTTTCTTACTCTTCTCTGATTGAACTGACTCATATGTTCGTTATTCGAGCTTAAGGACTGAAGTTATCATAGACTATCTGTTCTTTCTTTGGTTTTTGAAGCTTTAATTTTTCTTTGGCGGTATATTCCACATTATCCAGAGAAAGCAGAGCTGATTTTATTGTTTCAAATTTCTCCACCTCTTTTTCGAGGTTCTGGAGTTTCATTTCCAGATCACCTATGGCATAGCCCAATCGTATGGATTCGATTTGATTCCATATATAAAAAGTCAAGATGAGGATGACGATCATGGTCCACGCGACTCCGACCAAAACCTCTTTTTTACTGATTTTTTTTCTGACCATTCATATTTTCTCCGCTGCCCGCAGTTTGGCCGACCTTGCTCTGGAATTCGAAAAGACCTCTTCTCTGGAAGGGATTACGGGTTTTTTTGTCAATATTTTTAGACAGGGATGCGTCCCTTTTGGGCGGGCCAGCTTGGCAAAGGTGTGTTTGATGACTCTGTCTTCCAAAGAATGGAAGGAGATGGCAGCTATCCGAGCGCCCTTGGGAAGGAGGTAAATTGTTTTCTCGATGAATGGGGAGAGATCTGTGAGCTCCTGGTTGACTTCGATACGCAGGGCCTGGAAGACTTTAGCGGCGGGATGGATTTTTCCTTTTTGTGGTCTCCATCGAGTGATTTCCTCGATGATCCGGCGCAGTTGAGTAGTGGTTTCAATTTTGTGCACTTTTCTTCTGCTGATGATTGTCCTGGCTAGTCTGTTTGCCTGTCTGAATTCTCCGTATTTTTTGAACAGTTGAGCCAGTTTGGATTCGGAATACTTGTTGATGATCTTAGAAGCGGTCATTTTATTGCGCTGGTCCATTCTCATATCAAGGGGACCTTCCTGATTGAAGCTGAATCCTCTTTCTGGAGAATCAAGCTGGAAGGAGGAGAGGCCAAGATCAAAAAGAACACCACTGATTTCAGAGAACTCGATTTTAAGATCAGGGAGATAACGGAAGTCCGAATGATAGAGAGTAACCCTCTCTGCGTATGGTTCGAGGGTCTGCTTGCACTTAAGAAGAGATAGCTCGTCGATATCAAAACCGATAAGAGTTGCTTGCGGGTTTCTTTTGAGGATTTGTAAAGCGTGGCCTCCCAGGCCAACAGTGCAATCCACGTAGATGCCCTCTCTTTGGATATTCAGATAGTCCATGACCTCTTCCAGAAGGACAGGGATGTGGTGGTTGCTGTTCATTTTTTCTCTTCTTTGGGCAAAAGTCCGGCAATACTTTCAAAATCTTCGCTGGTCAGAGGTGCCTGATCGAGTGTTTCATCGAGCGCATTCTTGTTCCAGATTTCTAGATGGTTGGAAAGGCCGATGACTTCCACTTCTTCTTCCAGATTTGCCTTTTCTCTTATGGATTGGCTGATGAGCACACGGCCTTTGGCATCGATTTGGTATTTTATCCCTTTTCTGTTAACGCGGAGCATGAATTTTCTCACCGTGGGTTTGAGATGAGTGGCTCCTTCGGTGGTGATGTCGGTCAGTTTAAGCCATTCCGAGAGGGGGTAGATCTGAACAGCCTCATCTGTCAAGGAGGTGATGAACAGGTCTTTACCGTACTCCTCCTCGATGGCGGTGCGAAATTTTTCTGGAATCTTGATTCGCCCGCTCCGATCGAACTTAGCTGTGTAACTTCCTATAAGAGAGTTTCCCATTTTATCCCATTTCGTCCCATTTTTTCTAAAATATATGGGTAATATGATGTAATGTCAAGAGAAAAATATAAAAAAAACATCATTTATTTTTTTTGTTTTCTTTACTTTTCTATATGTTGACGGAGTCTTGTAAAGACTACTACATTTAGACAGGTCTTGTGGGACTTATCCCGTCACTATTTAAATTTGGAGAAACGGTTTCTTGAATCCGTTTTGCTGAACGGAGAGGGAAGGTTTATTCCAAAAATTGCCTTCAGAGATGATGAGTGGATCCTGTCATAGTGTATCCCCAGGGGGACGATCGCCAGAAAGGGATTCTTTCTTTTGGATTGAGTGAATAGAGCTTGTGAGAGAAGATGTTCTCAGGGGGAACGTCTCCTCATTTGGTCTTTTGATGGAGGAGTTTTTTGGCTAAAGTGAAGTGCTTTTCTAGCACAAGAATTTTTATCTCTCCAAGGCCGTCGGCAGAAAAAGGATGAACGGATTGGACTACCTGTCCTCTGAAAATACAGGGAATGCCATGGCTTTTGAGAAAACTTTTAATCACTTCGGCCTCTGCCGGTCCCCAGACTTTACAGACTTCTTTTAGTTGGAAATCTCGCTTATCTTTTTTCTTCTCCATAGTTTTTTTGGGGTTGTTCTCCCCGGGGACACTCTTTCTTTTTGCTTGAAACAGCAACCCTGATAAGAAAGGGTATCCCCTGGGGAGAAGTCTTCTCTGTTTTCTTATTTTTCTTTTTCTTCGATTTCTGTGATCTTTCCTTCTCGGAAGAGATAGGTCTTCAATTCTTCAGCGAAAGGCTCATCGTTTCGTCTTATCCATTCCAGAATCATGGATGCATGTTCTTTTTCTTCATCACGGTTATGAGCCAGTATTTCTTTCAACTCCTCGTCTGCGGTGGCATCCACTCGCTGCTGGTACCAGTTAATAGCCTCCAGCTCTTCTATGAGTGAGTTAAAGGCCCGGGCTAATTCGATGGTTTTCTTGGAAAGCTTATCGTAAGGTTCGTGATAAGGTCCTCCACCCATTTTTTTCCTCCTTTTCATGGGATTATTTTTTTTAATTAAGTATTGTGTCTTGTTTTTTTCTTTTGTAGGCAAAATAGTTATTTAAGATTTGTTCATGGTCAAAAGCCAGAGGGAAATCTATTTCTTCTTCAGTGAGCACTCTTATTTCTTGTGCGTCATCCTTGGCTCTGGGATTTCCGGAGGCATTGGCGATATAGACTGTTGA
>Ga0315551_10000486_pt1 | contig 31640 bp, 34 predicted proteins | sample SalMarSW160290MG_FD_203678 | JGI IMG/M metagenome (GOLD analysis project Ga0315551, IMG submission 203678) | Salt marsh sediment microbial communities from the Plum Island Ecosystem LTER, Massachusetts, United States - Salt Marsh Sediment SW1602-90 ...
CAGGAATGCGGGCGATGGGTTACCCCGCCCAAAGGGTGATAGCTGCTGGATGGTGTTAAAGGTGTCCCCGCTTAATTCAGGCAGGGTGACCTCGGCATCTATATCCAGCCGGCGGCGGAGGTCAGCCCCGGCCAGTTGTTCTTCGGCTTGCCGGGCCAGGTACTGCTCCAGTTGAGGCAGGTTTCTGGTGAGCAGGGTAAACCCGGCCGCCTGGGAGTGGCCGCCGAAGTGGGAAAACAGGTGGCTGCAGCCGGTCAGGGCGGCGATGATATTAAACTCGGGGATACTGCGCCCGCTGCCGCTGCTTATCTTCTCGCCGGTCCTGATGACCAGGGCCGGGCGGTAGAACTCCTCGGCAAGCCTCCCCGCCACCAGCCCGGCGATGCCCAGAGGGTAGTCGCTGCCGGCGGCAATCAAAAGCGGTGAAATCCCCTGGGCCAGCACCTGCTCCCTGGCTTTAGCCTGGACTTTAGCGGTCAGCCGCTGCCGCTCGGCGTTTTTCTGCTCCAGCCATACCGCCAGCTCCCCCGCCTCCTTGGGGGAGTCTGTCATCAGCAGTTTATAGCTGGTCATGGCGTGGGCTAATCTGCCGGCGGCGTTCAGGCGGGGGGCGATAACCCAGGAGATGCTCTCAGCGTCGAGGCTGCCCGGGCTTAAATTTGCCTGGGCGATAATCTCCCTGATACCAAGACGGGGGCTGGTATTCATTAATTTAAGCCCTTCTTTAACCAGGTAGCGGTTCTCCCCGGCAAGGGGCGCCATGTCAGCAACCGTCCCTATGGCAATAAGGTCAAACAGCCCGTCAAATTGCTCCTCTTTGCCGATGCCCTGGAGCAATGCCTGGAGCAGCTTGCCGGCAACGCCGACGCCGGTCAGTTCGGGAAAGGGGTAGGCGGAGTCGGCCCGCTTGGGATTAACCACGGCAACGGCGGGCGGGATTTCGGGCAGGGGAGTGTGGTGGTCGGTAATAACTATATCCAGCTTGAGCCTATTGGCCCGCTTGACCTCGGCAAGGGCGGTGATGCCGCAGTCGACGCTGATAACCAGGCTGATGCCCTGCTGGTGGAGCTTTTCCAGGGCGGCTGTTTTTAGCCCGTAGCCTTCGGTGAGGCGGTGGGGGATGTAGGGGGTGACATTGCCGCCGAGGCGGGTCAGCCCCTGGACTAACAGGGCGGTGCCGGTGATGCCGTCGGCATCGAAGTCGCCGTGGATGGCGATGTTCTCCCCGGAAAGGAGGGCGCGGTAGATGCGGGCTACCGCCGGCTGGATATCGGGTAACAGTGAGGGGTCGCCGGAAAGCCGTTTGTCGGCGTTGATGAACGCCTCTAATTGTGACGGCTCGGTGAGGCCGCGGTTGTATAGAAGTTGGGCTATCAGGGGGGTAATGCCTAAGTTCAAGGCCAGATTTTTGTCCGGAACCGGTGTCAGCAAATTCCAGCGGTAATGACTCAAGTCTACCTCTCGGCGTACTCCCGGAAGACCAGCACCGAATTATGCCCGCCAAAGCCGAAAGAGTTGGATATGGCGGTGGCAACCTTAGCCGGGCGGGCAGCATTGGGCACATAGTCCAAATCACATTCGGGGTCGGGGTGGGTGAGGTTTATCGTCGGCGGTATGATGCCGTTCTGGATAACCATGATGCATATCGCCGCCTCAACGGCGCCGGCGCTGCCTACTAAATGACCCATCATTGACTTGGTGGAGCTTATCGGGATTTTGTAGGCGCGCTCGCCGAATACCAGCTTGATGGCTTTAGTCTCCATCTTATCGTTGAGCATGGTGGAGGTGCCGTGGGCGTTGATATAGTCAACCTCTTCGTGCTTTATATTGGCTTTAGCCAGCGCCCGCTTTACCGCCAGGGCGGCACCGGCGCCGCTCTCGACGGGGGCGGTAATGTGATAGGCATCGGCACTGGCGCCGTAGGCTAGCAGCTCGGCAAGTATTTTAGCCCCCCGCGCTCGGGCAAAGCCCAGCTCTTCCAGCACCAGTACGCCGGAGCCTTCCCCAATCACAAATCCGTCGCGCTCGGCGTCAAAGGGGCGGGAGGCGAGCTGCGGCTCATCGTTGCGGGTGGAGATAGCCTTCATGGCGTTGAAGGCGCTGACGCCCACCGGGTTGACTATGGCCTCGCTGCCGCCGGTAATCATTGCTTTGGCATCGCCGCGCTTGATGGTCTCGCAGGCAAAGCCGATGGCGTCCGAGCCGCTGGAGCAGGCCGAGGTGGTGCACAGGTTGGGCCCCCTGGCATCCATCACTATAGATGTCTGGGCGGAAGCCATATTGGGCATCATCATCGGTATGAGGAAGGGGCTGACCCGTCCGGGCCCCCTCTCCAGCAGGACCTTTATTTGTTCGTACAGGGTGGTTAAACCGCCGATGCCGCTGCCGATGACGATACCGATATCTTCTTTGTTGCTGTCGTCTATTTTCAGCCCCGATTGCTCCAGCGCCTGCTGGCCGGCGGCTACCGCCATCTGGGAGAAGCGGTCGTTGCGGCGGGCGTCCTTGGGGCTCATATAGTTGGTAGGGTCAAAGCCCTTTAATTCGCCGGCAATCTTGGTCGTAAAGCCCTCGGTATCAAACAGGGTGATGCGGTCTACGCCGGAACGCCCGGCAGAAAGGGCTTCCCAGGTGGTCTTGGCGTCCAGGCCCAGCGGGCAGACGACTCCCATGCCGGTAACTACTACTCTAGTGTTATTATTTGACATAATATAAATGGGGGAGATAGATTTGATTAGCTATTTTTACCATAATTTCGCTTTCTCTGCAAGGAAAGCCCGTATTTGAGGCGGGTTTTTTTGACCCCACCCCCGTTTTTAACGGTTCTCATTTTTCCCAACCCACCCACCATCATTGGCTCCGCCTCTTTAAGGCTCTTTTACCCCGCCTCTAAGAAGAAATTGACAGAAGTATCACTTCCGCAGGGTGGGAGGGTGGGAAGAAAAACCTCTCTATTTGACCAGTTTGAGTTATCGCCATATAATTTTATATATGGGAAACCCGGAAACGACCAGGATTGCTCTGGACACGGTGGGCTGCAAGCTCAACCAGGCGGAGACCCAGTCACTGGCTCAGCAGTTTGCCGATGCGGGGTACAGGCTGGTGCCGCCTGACGACGGGGCTGATGTCTATGTGCTCAATACCTGCACCGTGACCCATGTCGCCGACGGCAAGTGCCGCCGCCTGCTTAAATACGCACGCCGCCGCAATCCCGGCGCACTGGTGGTGGCAATCGGCTGCTATGTCCAGCGCGCCCGCCAGGAACTGGCTCAGATTAAGGGCGTCGACCTTGTCCTGGACAATAACCAGAAGCTCGATTTACTGCCCCGCCTTGAGCAGTCGGGACGGCTCAGCCGCCCCGCCGATGTGGCGGGTTCCACCCGCCCCGATTTCAGGACCCGCGCCTTTATCAAGGTACAGGACGGCTGTAACAACTTCTGCACCTACTGTATCGTCCCGCTGGTGCGGGGTAGGGAGAAGAGCCGCCCCCTTGAGCAGGTTCTTGGTGAGATCAGCCGCCGCGTCGCCGACGGCTATAAAGAGGTGGTGCTCACCGGCACCGAAATTGGCTCATATAATGATAAGGGAATTGGTCTAACAGAGTTGCTCCGGCGTATTTTAGAAGATACCGGGGTAGCCAGGTTGAGGCTCTCCTCCCTCCAGCCCCAGGAGATAACCCCGGAGCTTATCGGGCTCTGGCAAGATGGGAGGCTCTGCCGCCACTTCCACCTCTCCCTGCAGAGCGGTAACGATGCCGTGTTAAAGCGGATGAACCGGCGCTATACCACTGCCGACTATCGGCGGGCGGTGGAATTAATCAGGGAGGCGGTGCCCGGTGTGGCTGTCACCACCGATGTCATCGTCGGCTTCCCCGGCGAAACTGATGACGAGTTTAAAGAGAGCTATAATTTCGCCCGCCAGATGGACTTCGCCCGCATCCATGTCTTTACCTACTCCCCCCGCCCCGGCACCAAAGCCGCCGCTCTGCCCCAACAGGTGGACGACAAGGCAAAGCGGGAGCGGAGCCGCCGGATGCTGGCTCTGGGGAGGGCCTGTGTCCGCAATTTCAGGAAGAAGTTTTTAGGCAAGACGGTGATGGTACTTTGGGAGAAGGAGACCTGCGGCGTCTGGTCCGGCCTCACCGATAACTACATCAGGGCACACACCACAAGCGAAAAGGATTTAACCAATCAGCTATTGCCGGTAGAGCTGGCAGAGTAGAGCTTTATAGATTAATCCCCAGCACAACTGAAGTCTCAATCTGGCGCCGGGGGATGTCCCAGTAGGTCTCTAAAAGCTCGTCCTTATTTTTCTCCAGGTTAAAGCCGTGCTTCCGGTAGAAGTCGATTGCCCAGCGGGCATTGGCCCAGGTTCCCACCAGCAGGCGGGAGGTATTTACCATCTCCTTAAGGTGGTTTAGCAGTTTACTGCCAACCCCCCTTTTCTGCCACCGGGGCAGGACATAGGCATGGCGGATAAGGGTCACATCCTTGATTGGCTGAAACCCCATTACCCCCACCAGCTCCCCGTCCTCCTCCCAGCCGAAAAAGCTCATCTGCTTTATTTCATGCTCAAGCTCTTCCCGGGGCATATAGGGCTGGGGGTAGCAGTCGGCGGGGATGGCGCCCTCATAGGCTCTGGCGGCCTCATTAATAATAAGGTGTATCCGGTCAAAATCCTGCGGCTGGCACTGGCGAATCATCGCCCCCAGTATAATCAGTCGGTGAGAGGCGGTCAACTTTACCACCCCCCACCCGGGGACGGGGGAGCCCTATCCTTGGTGACAAAAGAGCAACAAATTGCCCCCTGTCGCCTTATTCTTTAGTGGTACAACTGAATTACACTTGAGTTTATTACCCTATTGACAAATGACACCGAAATGGTTTAAAATATGACCACTGGCATTTTTCCCTGCGGGGTAGGATAAAACCATTTGACTTGGCAGCTATGCCAGTGGCGGGGATGCTTCTACTGGTTGCCTGGATAGCAGTAGAAGGGTTTTTAAAACTTAAGAATAGAGGGATGTTATGCCGCGCTTGAGAGGCCTGCCTCCATTTGGTGATACCTGCTATATATCAGAGAATCAAATCCCCACTTCCGCTATTGAAATTCAGGAAGCCGAACGCATCATCCTAGAAATACACGACGGACCCGCCCAGACGCTAACCTCCGCCTTCCAGTACCTTCAGACCGTTAACCAGATTGCCCGCCCTTATTTTGTCCAGCGCCCGGAACTAGACCGGTTGTTCAGCCGGGCGGTAGGGCTGGTAAGACAGTCCATTACGGAGACCAGAGAAATACTCAACGGCGTTGTCCCGGCGGCGCTAGAAGCTCACGGTCTGGTGGCGGTGGTGCGGCAGGAGTTAATGTGCTTCGCCGAAGAAACCGGTTGCAAGGTTGAATTCTATTCCAGCGCCTGGCCCACCCTTCACGGGCAGGCGGAGCTGGCTATTTACCGCATCATCAACGAAGCGGTTAACAATGTCAGGAAACACGCCCAGTCACCCCGGCTTGAGATAGAGATGAACCAGAAGGGGAAGCGTCTCCTGGTGAGAATAAGAGACTGGGGCGTTGGTTTCCCGCCCGATAAACTGGAGCTGTCTCCCTCCAATAGCTCCCTGGGGTTGCTGAGCATGCGTCGGCGCGCCGAGCTTCTGGGAGGCACTTTCAGCATTAGCACTTCAATGGGTAAGGGCGCCGAGGTTATAGTTGATATTCCTTGGCACCGATGAATCGGAGTGAGTATGGGGAAAATAAGAGTACTGATTGTGGACGACCATCCGGTAGTTCTGGAAGGACTGCATACCATGCTGTCCACTGACCGCAATATAGAGGTTGTCGGCGAAGCCTGTGATGGCGCCGAGGCAGTGGCCATGGTGGAAGAAAAGGAGCCCAACGTGGTACTGATGGACATTCGCATGCCCAATATGGATGGTGTCCAGGCTACCCGCCGCATCAAACAGCAGTCCCCCTCGACGGCGGTTCTCGTGCTCACCATGTATGATACCGATGCCTATGTCGTTGATGCGGTGCGGGCCGGGGCCAGCGGCTACCTGCTTAAGGACGCCACCCGGGAGATGGTGGTTGACACTATACGGGCGGTGAACAGCGGCGCCACCCTGATTAAGACCAGCCTCCTCACCGAAGCCATATCTTCTCTGGTCCAGTCTCAGAAAGGGCGCCAGCCGGCCGCGCCGAATTCCCCCCAGGAGGGGATGGAACAGCTGACAGCCCGGGAGCGGGAGGTACTCAAGCTGGCGGCGGTGGGGTACAGCAACAAGGAAATAGCCAAGGAGCTCAATATTACCCAGGATACGGTTAAAAAGCATATGCAGAGTATCCTGGGTAAATTACATGCCTCCAGCCGGATTCATGCCGCCATACAGGCAACTAGGGCTGGAATTATTAAATATTAGGCTGTTTTTAGCTGGCGGGTAATACCCACCCGCAGGAGGAATAGTGGAGGGTAAGATTACACCAATGGGGGTTGCCGTACCAGGAGTCAACAATTATGCTATATATAGCCAATTGTCTCCCGTTTGTCACCACAACCTGCTGGGAATAGCTGTAATCAACACTGGAATAGAAGGCCAGTTAATGAATAGTTTTGAGATATTTGGAACGAATTTAAGGCAAGATGACAGTGGGCAACAGGATAAGGGAACACGGCGTACCTTTAGTGACGATATTAACGCCATCGCCTACGGGGTAGCGGCCTGGTTCGAAGAAAACTCCGGTTACTCGGATAATGTAACTGGAAAGACCATAGAAATTGCCCGGAAGCTGGGGGTGCCGGAAAGAGAGATAGGCAAGTGGGCGGCTCGCCGCACAACCTTAAATGCGCAGAGGGTCAAGCCAATCAGGGCTCTGCTGCAGAAGCTTTGCTCGGAACCGGCCACTGATGAGATTAGGAAAATGACCAGGACCAGGGAGGTGTAACCGCCGTATTTAATAGTTTTACCTGGCGTGCCTTCAACGCCTTAAACCCGAAGGCATGCTCCCTTTGCAGCGCCCCGAGATGATGGAGACCTGCTCAAAGAATAAAAGAAAATTTTTTATAGGGGCACTGGCTATCTTCATATCTCGGGGCGCTAAATAAAAAACTAACGGCGGTGTGGGGGAGCGACTAATGTACGGAAAGTATCTCTACGGGATTATTTCGGGCGGTGGTGACACTGTTATCGGTGTCAAGGGCCTGGTGGGCGCCAGCCTGGTTCACAACATAGCCTATGAGGGCCTCAGCTGTGTGGCCAGCGACTATACCGGCGGCAATTTTGATGCCATGTCCCAGGAAGAGCTGGCGCGCTATCTTGTGACGCACCAGACGGTGGTGGGGCAGGTGGTAAAGAGGCACCCGATACTGCCGCTCAAATTCGGCACGGTGCTGGCTGGCTCAGAGGAGGTCCACCAGCTTCTGGCTCAGGGCCACCCCCAGTTTTCCCTCGCCCTTTTCTGGATGCAGGACAAGGTAGAAGTAGAGATTATGGCTAGCTGGGCTGGCGGGCAGGTTTTTGAGGAAAATGACGCCGAACCGGAAACGATGCCCGCTGATGAGTCCCTTTCTCTGGAAAAGATTAATATATCTACGCCGCAGCGCCGCCAGAGCTACTTGGAGCGGATGGTAGGCTTTCTCAGACCGGTCTCGGTTAACGTTCAGCCCCGCCCCATCGACCCGGGCGGGATGGCAGTCAGCGTGGCTTTCCTGGTGGCGGAAGCCAATCTGGAGGCGTTTCACGAACGCGTTAAACATCTTAACGCCCTCTTTTACAACCAGATTGACTTCCAGGTCATTGGCCCCCTCCCCCCCTATAGCTTCGCCACGGTGGAGGTCAACCGCTACAGCCCGGAGGCGATAGACGAAGCCAAACAGCTGCTCAAGTTGAATGAGCTTAACGGCGAGGTTGAGGTAAGAAAGGCGCACCGCCGCCTGGCGCTAGACTCTAACTCCGGCGGCAAACTGGGAGACAAGCTGGCAAAGGCACGTTTGATGGCGCTGCGCCGGGCATTGGACCTGCTGGTATCTTACTGCCGCGGACAGGCAGAAAAGGACGGCGATTTTCTAATCAGCATCCGGCGCGCCCGCAGCGATGAGGTTCAACCGCCCCGCCTGGTTGAAATCGCTTCTTAAGGCAGCAGGCTAAAAGCACGCTTCAGGTGTTATAATAGCCCTAAATGATAGAAGACAGCCTGTCTGCCGCTGCCGTCACCGATGGTTTATCCACCCGCTTTATCGGTCATGAGGTTATCTGTTACCCCAGCCTGCCCTCGACCAATGATGTCGCCAAAAGCCGGGCTGGAAAAGGGGCAAAAGAGGGGACGGTTATCGTTGCCGAAGAGCAAACCGCGGGCAGGGGGAGAATAAAGCGCCGCTGGCTGTCACCCCCCGGCAGCATTGCCCTGTCCATAATTCTCTACCCCCCGCTGGACTATCTTCCCTCCCTTATCATGGTCGCCTCCCTGGCGGTCGCCCACAGCATCGAGCAGGTCACCGGCATGAAAGCGCAGATTAAGTGGCCCAACGACGTGCTGGTCAACGGCAAAAAGGTATGCGGTATTCTGGTGGAAAGCGATGTCAGGGGAGATAAAGTGGACTACGCTGTTATCGGCATCGGCATAAATGTAAATCTTGAAGTTTCGGACTTTCCCCGGATTGCTCCCCTGGCTACCAGCCTCTCCCGGGAGCTGGGCAGAGAAGTCTCCCGGCGGGAGTTAGTCCAGAGCCTGTTGGCTCAGGTCGAAAAACTCTATCTGGCTTTAGCGGACGGGGACTCGGTCTTTAAGCAATGGCGGGACAGGCTGGTAACACTGGGCAAGAAGGTTCAGGTAAGCTCAGGAGATGCCAGCTATCAGGGCATAGCCGAATCAGTAGCCCCCGACGGTAGCCTGCTCCTGCGCCAGCCCGACGGCAGCCTGCTCAAAATTGTCGCCGGAGACGTCACCCTGCGCCAGTAGATAAGCCCCCCGGAGCCGGCACTGCCGGCTCCGGGTATACTTTCTCTAATGTCTTAAGCTTCTACCCGGCTACTGGCTACTACTTTTTATCGTCATCTTTGGGCATAAATATCTTAATCAGGTCTATGGGCAGCGGGAAGATGAGGGTGCTGTTTTTTTCGGAAGCTATCTCGGTCAGCGTCTGCAGGTAACGTAGCTGGAGGGTAACCGGCTCCTTGGCGATAATGGCGCCGGCTTGAACCAGCTTCTCTGATGCCTGGAACTCGCCTTCGGCGTGGATTATCTTGGCTCGCCGCTCTCTCTCCGCCTCGGCCTGAGCCGCCATCATCCGCCTCATCTGCTCGGGCAGCTCAACCTCTTTTATCTCCACCGTGCTGACCTTAACCCCCCAGGGGTCGGTGTGCTCGTCGATTATCTTCTGCAGCATCTGGTTAAGCTTTTCCCGCTCCGCCAGCAGTTCGTCGAGCTCGGACTGCCCCAGCACGTTCCTCAGCGTGGTCTGGGATATCTGCGAAGTGGCTCTGATGTGGTCCAGAACCTTAACCACCGAAGCCTCGGGGTCAACCACCCGGAAATAGACCACGGCGTTTACCCGGACGGTGACGTTATCCTTGGTGATTACCTCCTGTGATGGCACATCCATGGTCACCACGCGCAGGTCCACCCTCTGCATGCTGTCGATGAAGGGGATGATGAAAAACAGCCCCGGCCCCTTGGCTCCCACCAGGCGCCCCAGCCGGAAAACAACCCCCCGCTCATACTCCTTGACAATCTTGATTGACATGGGCAGGAGAATGAGCACCACGACAACGATTACGCCGATAAGAATTGGGTTCATCTATTTACCTCCTTTTTCCTTTTTTGTGACATAAAGTTTCAAGCCTTCGACCTTGGTTATAGTAACCTCCTCCCCCCTGGCCACCCGTCCCCCCTCCGATATTGCTGTCCACCGTTCACCCTCAATCAGAACCACTCCTTTGGGTTCCAGGGCAATATCAACCTCGGCCGTCCGGCCCACCAGCTCTTCCCGGCCGGCGGAGACCCGCCGGCGGTGGGCAAGGACCACCCGCTGAATGACAAAGACGATTAAGGCGGCAACAATGATAGCGATGATAACAATCAACCAAGCGTCCATTTTAAAATATCCAGTCTCCTCTATTAACCTTTAGCTTTCTTAGGTTTCCTGGTAACATACAGTGTCAAGCCGTCGACCTTGTTAATAATCACCTCCTCCCCGGGTTTCACCCGGCCCTTCTCTGATACCGCTGTCCAGAGCTCGCCCTTAAAGAAGACCTCCCCCTCGGGGGTTAGGGCTACCCTGACCACGGCCGTCTTACCAATCAGTTCCTCCCAGCCGGTGGCCGCCTGGCGGCGGTGAGTCCGTACCACTTTCTGGATAACAAAGGCGAAGAACCCGGCAATCAGCAGCACCACCACGGCAATCAGCCAGGGGTCGACGCTGAACAGCGGACTCCCCCGGGGAAACAGAATCAGCGAGCCGATAACCAGTGATATTATACCCCCGGCGGTAAACAGACCGAAACTGGTAGTGAGCACCTCGCCGACGAACAGCCCGAAGGCGAGCAGGATAAGCAGTATGCCGCCCCACCGGGCATCGAGGACGCCCAGGGAATAGAAAGCCATGAGCAGGCTGATAGCCCCGATGATACCGGGGAAGAACATCCCCGGGTTGTAAATCTCGGCCATAATGCCCAGGCTGCCCACGCTGAGCAGGATATAGGCGATGTTGGGGTCGCTGATAGTATGCAGGAAGCTCTCGATAAAGTTCATCTCGTCCCTGACCAGCTCGTAGTTGCCGGTGTCGATGGTCACCGTAGCCCCGTTGGACAGGGTAACCTCCCGCCCGTCAATCCGGGCAATCAGGCTCTCCAGGTTGTCCGCTCTCAGGTCGATGAGGTTGGCGTTCAGGGCATCGACATCGGTGAAGGACTTGCTCTCGGTGACGGCCAGCTGGGCTTCCTCCATGTTACGCCCCCGCTCCTCGGCGATGGTCTTTATCCACTTCGCCGAAAACTCGGTTATCTTTTTCATCTGGTCTTCCGGTATCTCCTCACCGCTTCCCGACACCGGGTGAGCGGCGCCGATGGTGGTCCCTGGCGTCATGGCGGCGATGTTGGCTGACAGGGTAATAAATGTCCCCGCCGAAGCCGCCCAGGCGCCTTTGGGCGCGACATAGACGACCACGGGGACATCGGCGTTCATGATTGTCTGGACAATCCGCTCCGTCGTGTCCAGCAGCCCTCCCGGCGTGTCCAGCTCGATGATGCAGACGGTGGCGTTCTCGTCCTCCGCCTGGTCTATGCCCCGCTCGATATAATCGGCAACGATGGGCACGATGGTGCCCTCGACGTGCAGGACTTTAACCGTCGGGGCCTGGGCGTGGGCGGTAACGGCTAAAAGGGCACCGGCTATCAGGGTGATAAAGAAGGCGATGCGGAGGCTTTTGAATATAACTTTAATCATAGGCCCGTAATCCGTTTAAGAGGGTGTGAATAAGATTATATATTGGTTGTGCTACCATTGTAAACAATATTTGGTTGAATAGCCAGCAGAGTAGTGTTAAAATTTACCAACTATGAAGACGCAGCGGTGCAAAGGAACGCGGGACATATCCCCCGGTGAGATGGCGGTCTTCCGCCTCATCGAGGGCGTCTTCCGCGATGCCTGCCTCAACTGGGGCTATAAAGAGGTCAGGACGCCCACCCTGGAGTACCTGCACCTGTTCACCTCGGTGGGCACGCTCACCCCGGGTATGCTGGAAAGGGTCTATTCTTTTCTGGACTGGGATGGCTGGAGTGGGGAGAGGGTGGTCTTAAGGCCTGACGGCACCATTCCCGTCGCCCGCCTCTATATCGACAGCCTGGAGAAAGAGAAGCTGGCAAAGCTCTTTTACGTGGCTAATACCTTCATCTTCGAGGCTACCGGCGAGAAAACCAGGGAGAGGTGGCAGTGCGGGGCGGAGCTTATCGGGGTCAGCTCCCCATCGGCTGATGTCGAGCTGGTCATGCTGGCGCTGGAGGTTCTGCAGCGGCTCCAGATTGACGGCGTTAAGCTTAAACTGTCCCACGCCGGGCTAATCAGGGCGCTGCTGGCGCGGCTGGGGCTGAGTTCCGAGGAGCAGGCTAAGGTCTTCGACCGCATTCTGGACGGCAATATTAAGGAGCTGTCCGAGCTGGGGCTTGACCGTACCGAGCTGGAAACCCTGTCCGCCCTGCTCGGACTTAAGGGGAAGGCGTCTACCTTCGTAAAGGGCTTAAAAGAACTGCTCTCCCCCGATTTAGCCGGTCTCCAACCCGGTATTGACGATTTAGTCGGTGTCGCCGGGCTTCTGGAGGCTCTGGGTGCCGATTACCAGATTGACCTGGCTTCGGTGAGGGACTTTGAATACTATACCGGCGCCATCTTCCAGCTCTTTAAAGGAAAGGGTAAGATAGGCGGCGGCGGCCGCTATGACGCCCTGATTCCGCTGATGGGGGGTAGGGACACCCCCGCCTCGGGCGTTGCCCTTTATATCGACCGTCTCATGGAACTGGTCAAGCCGGAGGCTCTGGCTAAAGTAAAAGCCCCCAAAATTCTGGTCAGGGTAAAGCCGGAAGCAGCCCAAGAGGGCTTTAGCCTGGTTGCCCGCCTGCACAAAGCCGGCTGCAGGGCGGAGTTCAATCTGGGGGCGCAGAAAGTAGCTGGCTTCGGCTGGACGCTCGATGTTCAAGCTAAAGCGCCCAAATATGTCTTGACTGACCGGGCTAAGAAAAAGTTTGAAGCTCAGACTATTAGTGAGGTTTTAAAGTTACTAGCGAAATAAAAATAGCTTTACCAAAAGGCCGCTTGCTGGTTGAAACCGCCGCCCGCCTCGATGAGGCGGGCTGGGGGCTGGATGGCTATAACGCCTCGGCGCGCCTTTACCGGGTTAAGTCACGGAATTTCCCCCGGCTGTCGGCAAAGATGTTCCACGAGCGGGACATCCCTGTACAGGTAGCCATCGGCAACTACGACCTGGGCATCTGCGGCTCGGACTGGATTGAGGAGCTTATGGTCAAATACCCCAGCAGCGCCCTGGTCAGGGTAGGAAGCCTGGGATACGCCCAAAGTGCCCTGTATGCGGCTTTCAGCGCCGCTGATGGTGTGTCTGCGGTGGAAGCGGTGTGGCAAAGGGCAGGCGTGGTTCGTATCGCCAGCGAGTACCCCAATATAGCCGAGCACTTTGCCATCAACCGGCGCCTGAGGCGGTTCGGTATCTTTCCCCTGTGGGGTGCGGCGGAAGCCTATCCCCCGGAGAGCGCTGATTTAGCCCTGGTCTGCGGCACTGAAGAGGGGCTGGCTGACTGCGGGCTGGCGCCGGTAGCCAGGGTGCTGGCGGTCAGCGCCTGCCTGGTGGCCAACCGCAACAGCTGGAAAGCTAAAGACATGAAAGAGGTGGTGGCTTCCATCTATGATGAGGCAAAGGTTCAGGAAGCTGAATCGGAGATTATAGAGCCGTACCCCGGCAAGCGCCCCCTAAAATCTAAAATATTCCCCCCCGGCGCCGATGGGGATACGGTTCGGCTGGCTCTGCCCGACGGGCACCAGCAGTCGCCTACTTTTAACCTCTTGAGCAAAGCGGGCATCGGCATTGACGACTACCCCTCCCCGACGGGCAACCGCCGCCCCGCCACCGACCTCCCCGGCGTGGTAATTAAGGTTATCAGGCCGCAGGACATGCCCCTTCAGGTAGCCAGCGGTAACTTTGACCTGGCTATTACCGGCCGGGACTGGCTCAGGGAACACCTCTACCAGTTCCCCACCAGCCCGGTGAAGGAGTTGCTCGACCTGGGGTCGGGGCGGGTTAAAATCGTGGCGGTGGTGAGTAACGATATGCCGGTGGCTGATGCCGCCGGCCTGATAAGTTTGAGCGCCGGGCGGACGGCGCCGCTCAGGGTGGCTTCGGAGTATGTCAATATCGCCGATAAGTATGCCCGGGACAACCACCTGGGCTCGTACCGGGTGGTGCCTACCTGGGGAGCCACCGAGGTTTTTCTCCCCGAGGACGCCGACCTGCTCATTGAGAATACCGAGACCGGGCGGACCATAGCCCGCCATAATCTTAAGATTATCGACACCCTTTTCGAATCGACCGCCTGCCTCATCGGCAGCCGCCGGCGGGTGGCTAATGTTGTGAAGCGGGAGAAGATAAACTCCATTATCCAGGCTCTGCAAACGGGGGTAAAGCTAAATTGAAAATAATAAACGGGTTCAAGCTGGCGGAAGAGGTATTATCCCGGCGCGCCTCCACCGAGTTCTACGATAATAACCTGGAGCCGCAGGTCAGGCAGATAATCGACGAGGTGCGCGGTGGGGGAGACGCCGCCCTTTTCGGCTGTACCCTGAAGTTTGACCGGGTAAAGCTCAGCTCGCTGGAGGTGAGTAAAGAGCAAATAAAGGACGCCTACAAGCAGCTGGATGAAGAGCTGATATCGGCCCTCAAGCTGGCGGCGGATAGAATCGGCTTTTTCCACCGCAAGCAGAAAGACATGCTGGCTAAACCGCCCGTGGGTCAGCTGATACGTCCGCTGGAGCGTGTTGGCGTCTATGCCCCCGGCGGAACAGCCTCTTATCCCTCTACGGTGCTGATGACGGCGGTACCGGCAAAGGTAGCCGGCGTCAAGGAAATCATTTTGACCACCCCGCCCCGCCCCGACGGTAATGTTTCCCCGGCAACCCTGGTCGCCGCCGATATCGCCGGCGTTGACAGCGTTTTTTCCATAGGCGGGGCTCAGGCAGTCGCCGCCCTGGCTTTCGGCACCGATTCCGTGCCGGCGGTGGACAAGATTTGCGGCCCCGGCAATATCTTCGTCGTTCTGGCTAAAAAGCTGGTCTACGGGGTGGTCGATATCGACGGCCTGCCCGGCCCCAGCGAAGTAATTATTATCGCCGATGACACCGCCAATCCCGCTTACTGCGCTGCTGACCTGCTGGCTCAGGCGGAGCACGACCCCCTGGCTTCGGCTATCTTAATCACCAGCTCAGAGCGTTTGGCTGATGATGTTAATAAAGAAATAGAGAAGCAGCTAAAGGGCTTAGAACGCCGCGATATCGCCGCCGAATCCCTTAAGAAACAGGGGATAATAGCGGTGGTGGCGGATATCAATCAGGCTGTAGAGCTGGCTAACCTCTATGCCCCGGAGCACCTCTGCCTGATGGTAGAGGGCGCCGATGCCCTGGTTGAACGGCTGACCAATGCCGGCTGTATCGTTACCGGGGAAAGCGCCACCGTGGTGCTGGGCGATTATGTCTTTGGCCCCAGCCACGTGCTGCCCACCGGGGCTACCGCCCGCTTCGGCTCGCCGCTCAACGTTCTTGATTTCGTTAAGCTCACCAGCCTGCTCAGGGTTGATAAGGCTACTCTAAAGCAGCTGGGCAAGGCCGCTGCGGCTATCGCCAGGGCGGAGGGTTTCGAAGCCCACGCCCGCGCCGTGGAAAAGAGACTAATGGCCGATTAGCCGTTAACATTGACAAAATACTATCATTATGTTAAAGTAATTCCGTTAGGTAAGAGTAGATGTTAATTTATACTGCCGCCCACTACTATTACTACTATTATTACGCGTTTCCCGGGCGCACCGGGAAGCTTGGGGGGTAGTATAGCGCAAATTTAATAAGCAGCAGTAAAACAGGAAAAACAAAGGAAACCCTCCCAAGCGGAGGGAATTTTGTTTATATAGGACATAGAAAGGGAGATGTAAATAGGATGTCAAAAGATGGGATAGTCAATCTAATACGGCCGGACCTGGTCAATTTCGCCGGCTACGCCGCCGGCAAGTCGCTGGATGAGGTTGCCGCCTCGGCCAAGCATCCGATAAACGGTGTCATCAAGCTGGACGCCAACGAGAACCCTTACGGCTGCTCGCCCAGGGTAATGGAAGCGCTTAGCAAGTATGACTCCTTCAGTGTTTATCCTGACTCCGCCCAGAGAGAGCTCAGGAAGCTGCTTGCCGGCTATGCCGGCGTCGGCGCCGAGCATGTCGTCGCCAGCAGCGGCAGTGACCAGATGATAGGCCTTCTTATGCAGCTGTTCGTTAGCCCCGGTGACGAGGTGATAAACTTTACGCCCACCTTTGAAATATTCCGTTTTGCCATCGCGCTGTCAAACGGCAGGGTAGTCGATTTACCCCGGGGCGAAAACTACAGTATCGATATAGCCGCGGCAAAGAGGGCGATAACCAAAAAGACCAGGCTGATAGTGCTGGCTAACCCCAATAACCCCACCGGCAACCTCACCCCCCAGTCGGACATACTGGAGCTGCTGGATACCGGCGTGCCGGTGCTGGCTGATGAGGCTTATGTTGAGTTTTGCGGCGAGACGGTCACCCGGATGGTCCCTAAATACAAGAATTTGATGGTGCTGAGGACCTTCAGCAAGTGGGCGGGACTGGCCAGCTTCAGGATTGGCTATGGCGTCTTTCCCCCAGAAATTGCCGACTATCTGTTAAGGATAAAGATGCCCTACAGCGTCAGCGCCGCTTCTACGATTGCGGTCAGGGAGTCGCTCAAGGATGTTGACCGGCTGATGGAGAGGGTAAAAAAGATAGTTGCCGAAAAAGACCGCCTGTTTGAAGAGCTCAAAAAGATAGAGTGGCTGGAGCCTTTCCCATCCAGGGCTAACTTTATCCTCTGTAAAGTTCTCAACGGCACGGCCAGGCAGATTTACGAAGGGCTTATGGACCGCAGTATAATAATCCGCTATGCCAACAGCGGCCCGATGAAGGACTTCATCCGCATTGCCGCGGGCAAACCGGAGCATACCGACCTCCTGGTTAAGGCAATCAGGGAGATAGAGGCGGAGAGAGCTTAAACTATCCCATCTTTATAGTTAACTTAAGGGGGGCTTTTAAGCCCCCCTTTTTGTCCTCCCCGCCGTTTTTAAACGTGCGTTTTTATTCCCACCCTCCCGCCCTACAGAAGTGATACTTCTATCAATTTCTTCTTGGGGGTGGGATGAGTTAGCCTCTCTCCTCTGGGGGTGGGGGAAAGAGAGTTAAAGAAGCGGAGCCTTTTTGGGTGGGTGGGTATGGGAAATAAAACACTGGTTAAAAATGAGGGTGGGAAAAAGAACAACTGCTAACAGATGGGAGGGGCTAAAGTCCCAAATCTACCTCTTTTTTATCCCTCTTTCATGTGTTAAACTACGGCAGGAGAATTACGATGAAATCAAGGACAGCCACAATCAAAAGAGAGACCACCGAAACCAGGGTCAGCCTTGAGCTGGGCGTCGACGGCACCGGCCAGGCAAAAATCAGCACCGGGATAAAGATGTTCGACCACCTCCTCTCCCAGACGGTTCAGCACGGCCGCTTCAACCTCAGGGTTACGGCCAGCGGTGATGATGCGCACCACGTGATAGAGGATATCGCCATCTGCCTGGGCAAAGCCTTCGGTGAGGCGCTGGGGGATAAACGGGGTATTACTCGCATGGCTGATGCCGCCGTGCCCATGGATGACGCCCTGGCTATGGTAGCGATTGATATCAGTGGTCGGGGATATACGGTGTTGGAGCTGCCCTTTGCCGATAATGACATGGCGGGCTTTCCCACCGACCTTATCCGCCACTTCCTCGAGTCTCTGGCTATTGAAGCCAGGCTTAATTTACACGCCGATATCTTATACGGCACCAACGACCATCACAAGGCGGAAGCCCTGTTTAAGGCGCTGGGCAGAGCCCTGGATATGGCTACCAGCCTGGATAAGCGGATTTCCGGCGAGCTTCCCAGCACCAAGGGTCGTCTGGAGGAATAGCCCTGGATATAGCCAGCATCGGTATTATAATCCTGCTCATCATTCTGTCGCTGGTGGCGTTGTTCTTCATTCCCCGCTGGCTGACGAGGCGCGCCGCCCGTCAGGTAATCAAGATTTTCCGCAAGCATAACGCCATCGACAGCAAAACCGCCCGGACGGTTGACGAGCTGGGGCTGAGGCCTGCCGGGATGATGCAGAGGATAGGGCGGCGGCGTGACTACAAGCCGCAGGCCATGAACGTCCTGCTACAGGTGGGGGTAATACAGGTAACCGAAGACGGCAGGCTCTATCTCTCCGAGGAAAAGCTGGTTGGTTTAGGTTTGGAGAAGCGCACTTCAGTCTACCGCTAGGGCGGCTACCCCAGCTTCTTTCCCGTCAGCCTCTCGTAGGCTTTCTGGTATCTCCGGCTGGTAGCCTCGATGACCTCCGGCGGCAGCATGGGGGCGGGAGGCTCCTTGTTCCACCCCGAATCGCTGAGCCAGTCGCGCACCGGCTGTTTATCGTAGCTGGGCTGGGACTGCCCCACTTTATAAAGCTCAACCTCCCATATCCGTGACGAGTCCGGCGTCAGCATCTCATCAATGATAATAAGCTGGTTATCCTCCAGCCCGAACTCGAACTTAGTATCGGCGATGATAATGCCCCTGGCCAGGGCATAACCCTTGGCGTACTCATAGATAGCCAGAGTTTTTTGCTTCATCTCCTCGGCTAAAGACTTACCCACCAGCTTCCCCACCTCCTCCATGGATATCGGCAGGTCGTGGCCCTCCTCGGCTTTGGTGGTGGGGGTAAACAGCGTTTGGGGCAGCTCCTGGCTCTGCTTTAAGCCCTTTGCCGCCGGCAGCCCGGATATTGTGCCGTGTTGCTCATATTCTTCCCAGGCCGAGCCGGAGATATAGCCGCGCGCCACGCACTCCACGGGCAGGCGCTTGACCTTTTTAACCACCATGGACCGCCCCGCCAGGTAGGCAGGGTAGTCAAAGCGCTTATCGGGGGGCAGGTAGGCGTCGAGGCGTTTGACATCATCCAGCACCTCCACCAGGTGGTTGGGCAGCAGCTCCCGGGTCTGTTCGAACCAGAAGGCGGAAAGCTTGTTCAGTATCCGCCCCTTGTTGGGGATGCCGCAGGGCAGGATAATATCAAAGGCGGATATTCTATCGGTAGCCACGATTAGCAGCAGGTTACCCAAATCGTAGGTATCGCGGACCTTGCCCTTGACGAATGAGGGCAGGGGCAGGTCGGCGTTCAGCAGGACCTCGTCGCTCATTAGATTGACCTCGGTGCTAGGTCGTTGGGCCCGCTCACGCTTTTCCCCCTCCACTGGACTTCGGTCAGCCCCAGCCGCTTGAAGATGTCGTCAATGTAGCGCAGGTAGTATTTTTCGTCAAACAGCGGCTCAAGCTCGGCTTTGGGCAGGACGGTGGTGACCTCGGCGTCAGCTTTAAGCAGGGTGAGGAAGCTCTTGTTGCCCTTCCAGGCTTTCATGGCGTTGCGCTGCACCAGCTCGTAGGCTTGCTGCCGGCTTAAGTTCTTATTTATCAGGGCAATCATCACCCGCTGGGAGAAAATCAGACCCTTGGTAAGCTCAAGGTTCTTCTTCATCTTTTGCGGGTAGACCTGCAGCCCCTTCATTACCGAGGCAAAGATGCTTAAGGAGTAGTCCAGCACCAGGCAGGCGTCGGGCAGTATGATACGCTCGGTGGAGGAGTGGCTGATGTCCCGCTCATGCCAGAGGGCGATGTTCTCCATCGAGGTCAGGGCGTAGCCTCTCACCAGGCGGGCAAGCCCGCTGATGCGCTCGCAGAGCTCCGGGTTGCGCTTGTGGGGCATGGCTGAAGAGCCGGTCTGCCCGGCGGCAAAGGGCTCTTCCACCTCCCGCGTCTCGGTCTTCTGCAAGCCCCTGATTTCGGTGGCGAACTTCTCCAGCGAGCTTGAGATTATGGCTAAAGTGGTCACGAACTGGGCATGGCGGTCGCGCTGCAGGACCTGGTTGGAAACCGGGGCCGGCGCTAGTCCCAGCTTGGCGCAGGCTTTCTCCTCGACTTCTGGTGAAAGGGTGGCGTAGGTGCCCACGGCGCCGGATATCTTGCCAACGGCGATGGTCTTTTCGGCATCACCCAGCCTCTCCAGGTTGCGCCTCATCTCCTCTGTCCAGAGCGCCAGCTTCAGCCCGAAGGAGATTGGCTCGGCGTGGATGCCGTGGCTGCGCCCCATCATGATGGTATATTTATATTTCATAGCGCTCTGCGCCAGCACCGAAATAAGCTCTTTTATATCCTGGCTCAGCAGTTCGGAGGCTTCGATTAGCTGCAGGCTCAAGCCGGTATCGATGACATCGGAGGAGGTAAGCCCCAGGTGGATAAAGCGTGATTCATCGCCCAGGCTCTCGGATACCGAGCCCAGGAAGGCGGTGACATCATGGTGGGTCTCTTTCAGGATTTCCTCCATCCGTTTCAGGTTGACCCGTGCCAGCTTTATCTTGGGTATCGCCTTGCGGGGAATGACACCCAGGTCGGCCCAGGCTTCACAGACGGCAATCTCTACCTGGAGCCACTTGTGGAACTTGTTCTCGTCAGCCCAGACTCTTTTCATTCGGGGTCGGGAGTAGCGCTCAATCATTGTTTTTCTCCTTGGGACTGTTTATAAGTATCAACCTTACCCCCTGTATCCCCCTCTCCACTCTTGGAGAGGGGGAAGAGAAGTTAGACGAAAGGGGCTTCGCCCCTCTCGGACTCCCCAATTAAGAACCCTTACTTCCCCTGTATTTCTTTACGGTACTTTTCGTAAGCCTGCCGTATTTTATCGTGTTTTATGCCTAAGATTTCGGCGGCTAAGTAGGCGGCGTTCTTGGCGCCGGCAGACCCAATCGCCACAGTGGCAACGGGAATTCCGGCGGGCATCTGGACTATAGAGTAGAGGGCATCGACCCCCTTAAGCTCTCCGCTGGCAATGGGGATACCTATAACCGGCAGGGTAGTCCAGCTGGCAAGAACGCCGGGCAGATGGGCGGCTCCCCCCGCCGCGGCTATAATAACCTCGATGCCCCTGCCCCTTGCCTCTTGGGCATATTGCTTTGCCTTCTCCGGAGTGCGGTGGGCGGAGATTACGTTTACCTCGTGGTCAATATTCAACTCGGTGAGAATATCGAGTGTCGGTTGTACCGCTTCGGCATCTGATTTGGAACCCATGACTACGGCAACTAGTGGCATTTTTATTTTCCCTCTTTAATCAGGGCAATATCCTTGCGGTAGTGGCAGCCCTCGAATTTTATCCGGCTGATATTGTTGTAGACCTTCTCCCTGGCTTCAGGCAGGGTCTTGCCACGTGCCACCACGGCCAGCACTCTGCCCCCGCTGGTAACGACCTTGCCCCCATCCAGTTTAGTTCCGGCGTGAAAGACCATGATGTCCTTATCCATCTCGTCCAGCCCGCTGATAGGGAAGCCGGTCTTATAGCTGCCGGGGTAGCCGCCCGATGCCATTACTACCCCCACGCAGGCGTCCCGGCTCCATTCCACCTTGAGCTTGTCCAGCTTATTATCATTCACCGCCAGCATAATATCAACCAGGTCGGTCTGGAGCAGGGGCAGGGTGACCTGGGCTTCCGGGTCGCCGAAGCGGGCGTTGAACTCCAGAACCTTGGGCTGGCTGTCGGCAATCATAAGCCCGCCGTAGAGGACGCCCCGGTAGGCCCGGCCTTCATCGTTGAGCGCGGCTACCGTCGGCTCCATGATTTTATCGCCCACCGTTTTGGCCAGGTCGGCGGTCAGGAAAGGGGGCGGGCTGTAGCTGCCCATGCCGCCGGTATTGGGTCCCCGGTTGCCGTCGTAGGCTGCTTTGTAGTCGCAGGCAGCGGTCATCGGGATTACGGTGTAGCCGTCGGTGAAGGCGAAGGTGCTCATCTCTCTGCCGCTTAGATACTCTTCGATTATAACTTTATCACCGGCAGAGCCGAAGGCTTTTTTCTCCATTATCTGGGAGAGGGCTTCCAGGGCTTCGGGGATGGAGTCGGCTAAAATTACCCCCTTGCCCGCCGCCAGCCCGTCGGCTTTGACCACGATAGGGGGTTGCTGTTGCTTGACATAATCCTTGGCTTTATTATAGTCGGAGAAGCTGACGCTCCTGGCGCAGGGGATTTTATACTTCTGCATCAGCTCCTTGGCGAAGACCTTGCTCGATTCTATCTCGGTAGCCTGTCGGGTGGGGCCGAAAATCTGTAAGCCCCGGATGAGGAACTGGTCGGCGATGCCATCGGCAAGGGGCGCTTCCGGCCCGACCACGGTCAGGTCTATATTCTCCGCCGCCGCGGTTTTAGCCAGCGCCTCGATATCGTTGGGCTTTATATCCAGGTTGCGGGCAATACTTGCCGTGCCGGCGTTACCCGGTGCGGCGTAGATTTCTTTGACCTTGGGGCTCTGGGCGAGCTTCCAGACCAGTGTGTGCTCTCTGCCCCCGCCCCCGATAACGAGTATCTTTATTTCACCCACCCCCTATAAGACCCCCTCTACTCCCACTCGATAGTGGACGGAGGCTTGGAGGTTATATCGTAGACAACGCGGTTTACTTCGGGCACCTCGTTGACGATACGGTTGGAGATGCGGGCAAGCACATCATAGGGCAGGCGGGACCAGTCGGCGGTCATGGCGTCGTCGCTGGTGACGGCGCGCACCGCCACCAGGTAGCCATAGGTTCGGTAGTCCCCCATCACCCCCACGCTGTGGACATCAGTAAGTATGGCAAAGCTCTGCCAGAGCTGGCGGTACAGCTTGGCTTTCTTAATCTCGCTCATCACCACCCAGTCAGCCGCCCGCAGTATCTCCAGCTTCTCTTCAGTCACCTCGCCGATGATGCGGATAGACAGCCCGGGACCGGGGAAGGGTTGCCGCCAGACCATCTCTTCGGGCAGGCCCAGCGCCAGACCCACCTGGCGCACCTCGTCCTTGAACAGGTAGCGCAGCGGCTCCAGCAGCTTCAGCGTCATCCGGGAAGGCAGCCCGCCCACATTATGGTGGGACTTTATCTTGGCGGCGGCGGTGCTTCCTGAGGAGGCGCTCTCGATGACATCGGGATAGAGCGTCCCCTGGGCGAGGAAATCCACCTTGCCGATTTTCTTGGCTTCCTCCTCGAAGACGTTGATAAACTCCTCGCCGATAATCTTGCGCTTGGTTTCGGGGTCGGTCACCCCTTTCATACGCTTGAGGAAACGCTCGCTGGCGTCGACATAGACGATATTCATGCCCATATTGAGGCGGAAGGTATTAAAAGTCCTCTCTACCTCCTCGCGGCGCAGCATGCCGTGGTTGACGAAGATGCAGGTAATCTGGTCGCCGATAGCCTTATGAATCAGGGTGGACACCACCGCCGAGTCAACCCCGCCGGAAAGGGCGCTGATGACCTTGCCCTTGCCCACCTCTTTCTGGATTTTGGTAAGACTATCGGTAATGAAGTTACCCATCGTCCAGTTGCCCTGGCAGCCGCATATGCGGTAGACGAAATTCTTTAAGATAGTCTTGCCTTCGGGGGTGTGGACTACCTCGGGGTGGAACTGGAGGCCGAAAATATTCTTGTCGTTGCCGATAGCGGCGAAGGGCGAGTTATCGGTGTAGGCTAAGACGCTGAAATCGGGCGGCATCGCCTCAATTTTGTCGCCGTGGCTCATCCAGACCGGCGTGGACTGGGGCACATTGGCAAAGAGCGGCGAATCAACCCCGCCCAGGTGCAGCAGGGCGTGCCCGTACTCACGCTTGGTTCCCGGCGCCACCTGTCCGCCCATCTGGTGGGTGATGACCTGCATCCCGTAGCATATGCCCAGTATGGGCAGGCGGCTCTCGTAGATATAGGCCGGCGTCATGGGGGCGTTGGCTTGGTAGACGCTGCCCGGCCCCCCGGAAAGGATAAAACCCTTGGGATTTAAGGGCGCTATCTTCTCCCAGGGGGTATCGGCGGAGACCAGTTCGCAGTATACCTGGCATTCGCGCACCCGGCGGGCGATGAGCAGGCTGTACTGGGAGCCGAAGTCAACAACGATTATAGCCTCACGCTCACCGCTGGGGATGGCTTCTTTAGCCGCTGCCGGCTGCACACCGTCTATTTCCTTGGCGATTTCCAGGTAGGTGGAAACTTCAATATCGCCGCTGGTAGACACGCGGCGGCTGGCTTTGGGGGATGGTTTTGATTTAGCTCTGCCCTTGGCCATCTATTGGAAATAGATTACCATTATAGCAGGTGGTTGTCAAAGGATTTCTTGCTTGCCAGCCGGTACAATAGGGAATATAATGTCGGTGTATGGTAAAGGGCTATCTTCTCATCAAGCTGGTTCCCGGTCTGGAGTCCAGCGCTCTGTCCCAGATTCGTGCTATTCCCGGCGTAACCGAGTTAAACCTGGTTTTCGGTGGCTGGGATGCTATCGCCACCGCTGAAGCCAAGAGCCTCTTTGAGCTTTCCCGGATAATCGTCAGCGAAGTGCGCAGTGTTCAGGGTGTCCAGGACACCTCGACGCTGGTGCAGGGCGAACTTTAATCGCGCGTTTATTTGACGGATAGGGACAAGAGCTAATTTGGCGGTGTTACTTTCGCTTCACTCTGACTGGTGCCTGCCCGCTCATCGGAGTACGGCTATCACGGCTACCAGCCCAAGAATAATAAGATATATACCGATGATATAGGCGAGTATTTTAGGCCAGATAAGTACCACCACCCCAGCAGCAATGCTGATAATACCGGCTACCAGACCACCGACGGGTAAAAAGCCATCCATCATGTTTTCTCCTTCCTTAAATCCTGGTGCTTATCTGATTATACAGCAGCTGTTTAAAGAGCCGCCAGCTTTACTTTAAGTTCGGAGAGCTGTCTCAGGTGCGCTTTTTCCTCGGCGATGATATTATCTACCGTCGCCTGCGCCCGCTGGGGCATTACCTCTTTCATCTCGTAGTAAAATAGTATCGAATCCTTCTCCGCCTGTATAGCCAGTTCCAGGGCGGCGGCATCGCTCTCAGCCTGAGCCGCCATCTCGCTGGTGACTAGGTCGTCGCTGAAAACGGCGCTGTCCACCAGCGCCCTGAGGTAGGCGGTATACTGCCCGCTCTCGTCGGCGGAAACCTGGAATTTATCGGCACTCTCCAGCATAATCTTAAAGGTCTCGATGTGGTCCCGCTCCATATCGGCAAGGTAGTTAAAGACCTCGCGGGCGGCTTGGTTCTGAGTAGATTTAGCCATGACGTCGTAAAAGACGATACCCCGCCCCTCAATCCCGATGGCGATGTTAATCAGCTCACTGCCGGAAAAAGAGATAGACATTTGGTTGTTGCCCCCCTTCTTAGATATAGGTCAGGCTACTTTTCCTCTTCTTTAAGCAGGTCGGTAAAGACATCGGTGTGATAGATTTCGTGGTCCCTTATGCGGAGCAGCAGTTTTTTAAGGCCGGGGTCTTTCACCTTCCTGGCGGCTTTGTCGTAGGCATCGGCCACCTTCTTCTCTATCTTAATGTCAGACCGCAGCATATCGGCGGTCTTGGTGGAGCGGTCGATTTTGCTATGCTCGATTAGGGGACGGCTGCCGCCGTCGATTATCTCCTCGGCAAGCCAGCCCAGGTGCTGCATCTCGTTGATGGCCTGGTCTTCCAGCTCCTTCTTAGCTTCGGCATTGGGCGATAGGTAAGATTGCAGCATGTACTGGAGGATAACGGTGTACTCGTGCTCGATTCCCCAGTTAAGTACCTTGGTGACCTCGTCCTCCTTGTCGCCCCGGTGGTCGGTGGAACCCTCCTTCTTAGCTTTATCCACGAAGTGGACGAAATCGCCCCGGTGGGACTCCTCGTCGGAGAGGATACGCTTGAGCAGCCGTTTTATCTTGGGGTCGTCGATAGCTTTGATGTGCTCTTTGTAGAGCTTGATGGCGTCGTCTTCCTGCAGTATGTCGTTGCTCATCCAGTCCGATACCGCCTTGCCCCCCGTCCGCATCATCCCCCGCTCCAGGCTGGGGACACCGCCCAGCTCGACGACGGTCTCGGCAAGCCAGTCCAGGTGGCGCATTTCCTCCCGGGCCATAGCCTCAATCTCGCAGGACATCTCGCCCTCGCCCATGGCATAGGCATGTTGTAAGTACTGGATGATACCGGCGTGCTCCCCCTCGATATCCTGGTTAAGCATTTCGATGACTTTCTTCTTGTCCATTAATCCCTCCGCTTAATTATTTCTGCCTGAAGTATAATCGGGTCATGCGCACAATCCATCCCCGGCGCAGAATAATATGTACCAATACTATAACTACCAGGGCGACGGCTGTCCAGTCATGGAGGACAATCCAGCTATTCTAATTTCAGGCGGGCAGGCTGTCGGCCAGCTCACCGCCTTTGGCAGACAGCTGGTACTGCTCGCCCTTTTGACTGACCAGTCCGGCCTGGGTCAGCTCACGCAGCCCGCTCCTCACCCGGAACAGGGGCAGGCCGGCGCTCTGGGAAACCTCTTCCGCCGACCCCGCTTTGGTTTTAAGGGCACGGAGCATCCTGGCTCCGGATACGGTCGGTTTACCGTCAGGGCTAATGCAAGCCATATTCGCCTCCTATCTGGCTAAAGCTTCTTCTGGCACAGGTACCAGTCTACGCACTCGTACCCCTCTTTGAGCCTCTCCTCGGCCATCTCCTGGGTGTTAGGCGGGGGTATCACCACCTTGTCCCCCGGCCTCCAGTTGGCCGGAGTGGCCACGCCGTTGGCGTCGGTGGTCTGCAGGGCGTCGATGATGCGCAGTATCTCGTCCATATTCCGGCCGGTGGTCAGCGGGTAGTAGAGTATGGTGCGGATAACCTGCTTATCGTCGATGATAAAGACGCACCTGACCGTTTCCGTCTTGCTCTGGCCCGGGTGAATCATGCCGTAAGCCGTGGAGACCTCTTTATTCAGGTCGGCGATGATGGGGAAAGGTATCTTGACCTTGGTCTTCTCCTCCACGTTGCGCGCCCAGGCGATGTGCGATGATACGCTGTCGACGCTCAGGCCCAGCAGCTCCGCCCCCCGCTTCTGCAGTTCGGGGTAGATTTCGGCAAAGGCGATGAACTCGGTGGTGCACACCGGGGTGAAATCAGCCGGGTGGGAAAACAGGATGAGCCAGCTACCCTTGTAGTCCTCCAGCTTGAGCGGACCCTGGGTGGTCACCGCCTCGAAGGGCGGCGCCGGCTGCCCCAGACGGGGCAGGCTGATTACCTGCTCTTTGACCTCTTCCATTTGTTACCTCCTTGTATTTTTATAAAAAGGGCTATACAAAGCCCTCGGCTTTATGCTTTTTAGCTATGGTATCGGCTAAATTTTCCAGCGCCTTGAAGTCGGCCGGGCGGGGAAGCCCTTTACATAATACCGGCTCCAGCACCTCCACTTTAAGGTTGGGAATCAGGGCGGAAAGCTGTTCCACCGTTTTGCCGCCCCACCCGTAGGAGCCGATGATAGAGACAAATTTAAGTTTCGGCCTCAGGGCGTTGGCCAGGAAGGCGGCGTAGGCGGTATTGGGGTGAGCACCGGCCAGCACGGTAGGGGCGCCGATAACCACCGTAGCCGCGTCCACCAGCGCCATGGCTAATTTGCCGATGTCGCTCACGCTGAGGTCGAACTGCTGCACGGTAACCCCCTTCTGGGCCAGCGCCTCAACGAAATAGTCCACCATCTGGCGGGTGCTGCCGTGCATTGAGATATAGGGTAATACCACGATATTTTTGGGTTTATCGAAGACCCAGCTGTTATAGGCTTTGATGATAAAATCGGGCTTGTCGTACATCGGCCCGTGGCTGGGGGCGATGATGTCAATCTTATAATCCTTCAGTTTCTCCAGGTGCTTCTCGATGTGATTGCGGAAGGGCATCATAATTTCGGCGTAGTATCTCTTGGCTGCCTCGTAAACCCGTCCCTCGTCGGTGACATAGAGGTCGGTGGTGGCCAGGTGGGAGCCGAACAGGTCGCAGGGAAAGAGTATCCTGTCCTCTTTTAAATAGGTAAGCATGGTCTCCGGCCAGTGCACCCACGGGGCGTGGATAAACTCCAGCGTCCGGTCCCCCAGCGAAATAGTCTCCTTATCATTTACCGCTTTAAACCTCTCCTCCGGTACCATCAGCAGGTCGATGAGCATACCCTGGCACTTGGGCGTGCAGACTACTTTGGCTTTGGGGTATTTCTCCAGAACCTGGGGGATAGTGCCGGAGTGGTCCTGCTCGGCGTGGTTGGCAATCAGGTAATCTATCTTCTTAACCTTAAGCTCATCCAGGTGTCGGAATAATATATCCCGGGTGGGTGGGTCAACCGTGTCTATAAGGGCTGTTTTCTGGCTCCCTTTAATTAAATAGGCGTTGTAGCTGGTGCCGTCGGGCAGCGGGATAAGTGAATCAAAGAGCCGCCGGTCCCAGTCGATAGCCCCCACCCAGTAGACCCCTCGCGTTATCTCTCTCGGTTTCATCTAGGCGTCCTTTCCAGGTTAGTCTGACTGCTTTTTATCCTTGCCCATCAACTCTTCCCATTTTTCCTTTCCCAGGCACTGGGGCGCTGAGGTGCACCACTCGATGCAGGAGGGCACCCTCTCCTTATAGACATACTTTTTACACTTTGGGCACTTAACCCGTATTTCGTCGGAGAATATCTCCACCTCGGCACCGCAGTTGGGGCACTTGTGCACCGATACCCTCAGGTTCCTCATGTCCTGCCCGGGACATTTGCTATCCATAATGGGCTATTCCTCAACCTTTTCAAACTGGCTCTTGTCAGCCCCGCAGACAGGGCAGACCCATTCTTCGGGTAATTCTTCAAAGGGTGTTCTTGGCGTTACCCCGCCCTCGGGGTCGCCCATCTCGGGGTCGTAGACGTAGTCGCAGACGCTGCACTTGTATTTAGCCATTTTAGCTGCCACCTCCTTCCTCTCCTTGTGATAACTGGGGGCACTCTTGGGGGTGGTGCCCCGCTTGACCAGGTGATAGTAGGCGTAGGTCATCGGTTCGCCTTTCCCCAGAACCTCGGCCCCCGCCAGCTCCCCGACGAAAATGGTGTGCGTGCCCACATCCATCTCCTGGTTTACTTTAGCCTCCAGAAAGGCCAGGGCGTGGTCGGTAACTATCGGCGCCCCGGTCTCACCCATTATATAGTTAATATCTTTGAGCTTATCTATCTCCCGCCCTGACTTGAAGCCGAAGTGGCCGATTAGGGTCAGCGGCGTATCTTTAGCCAGTACCGAAGCGGTAAAAACCCGGCTTTCCTTAATAAACTCATGGGTCAGGTTGCCCTTATTTATAATCACACCGATAGCCGGCGGCTCGGCGGTAACCTGAGTCACCGTGTTGGCAACCTGCCCGTTGAACTTCCCGCCCTTCTTCGAGCAGACGATATAAAGACCGTAGCCTATGGTGTGCAGTGCGCTGGCGTCCATCTCTCTCCTCGCTTACATCATCTCCGGCAGAATCTATAGTTATTAACCCCCGTCCAGGGAGTGATGTTCCTTCTCGACGAACCAGGCGGATGGGTTTTTGAGGTATTCGTAGTAGTCGAGCAGAACCAGGTGGTGCTCCTTTTCCTGGGCGGACAGGGCTTGGTAAAATTCCCTCTCGGCGTCATAGGTCGCCACTTTTTCCCGCTGCCTGTAGAAATCGTAGGTCTCGTTCTCCATCTCCATGGCTTTCTTGACCGCTTCAAGCTCGCTGGCTGCCGCCCTGGCTTTGGGGTCTCCCTGGCCGGCGGCCTGGGCTAAGATAGTCCTTAAGCTCCGGCCGCCGTCCGGCTCAAAGTCGGTTTTGGGCCAGTCTTTGTTCTTGCGTATGGCGTTATATATTTGCTTGAATGTCTGCCGGTGTATATCCTCTTCCGCCGCCAGGTTTTTTAGCAGCTTCCTGCCCAGCTCGTTGCCGCTCTGCTGGCTGGCTTTCAGGTAATATGCCTTGCCGTCTATTTCCATCTGGATGGCGGTCTGGAGTGCCTTGAGCGTCTTATCCTGTTCGCTTCCGGTTGTCATAGACTTAACCCCTTCCGGTTCAATATTGCCAGAAACCCTCGCCCGCCCCGGCTGCTGCCACCATAATAACGAATAAACAGTGAAAAAATCATAAAATTAGGGGGAAAAAATGTTACAAAGTTATCACATTTAGACTTAGATTAAACCTCTATCATTATCTGGTCACCCTCAACCTTAGCCTGGTAGGTGATAAGCGGCCTGGGGGATTTAAGGGCTTTGCCCACTCTGGACATAAGCCCGCTTCCTTTAAGCCAGCGCACCACTTTACCGTCTTTCAGGTCAAACTGCGAGCCGTGGAGAGGACAGGTGACCACGGTGTCTTCCAGCTTGCCGTCTGACAGCCTCCCGCCCATGTGGGGGCATCGGTTATCGGCCACGTAATAGTTATCGCCTACCCTGGCTACCAGAACCTCTCCCATCTCCGTAGGAGCGTGTTTCATGGCTCCGTTGGCCAGATCTCCCTTCTTGCCCACTGCCACCAGTTTGCCCATCGGGCTTCACCTCCTCGGCCTCTTTTTAATGACCTCAATAATTAATTTTAGTATAGCTCAATATCTGCATTAATTTCTACAGGTTTGTACATATTTCGACATATTTCAGCTGGGGTCATAGGTAAAAGGTACTTAAAGGAAATGTTGACATGAAGCAGGTAATGGGATATTCTCGTTATAGGTATACCTTTTTTCAGGTTTAATCCGGAGGTACGAGCTGTGGCTGAAAAAGAAACTGAAGATGCAAGCAAGGCAATGAAGGAAATTGAGCGTTTGGCCAAGGAGCAGGCGAAGAAAGAAGCTGAAGAGGCAAAGACGGGAGCTGAGGCCGCGGTTAAGTCAAAGAAGGAAGCTGAAGCGGCGGAGAAGAAGGCAAAGAAGGAAGCTGAGGCGGCTGAGAAGAAGGCGAAGAAAGAAGCTGAGAAGTTAGCCAAGGAAAAGGCTAAGAAAGAGGCTGAGGAAGATAAGAAGGCTAAGAAAGAAGCCGAGAAGTTAGCCAAAGAGCAGGCAAAACAGGGCAAAAAGGCTGAGGCAGAACCCGGTACGGGTGTTAGCACAGCCGCTTACGAGGGCACCTACCAGTTAGTTTTGCCATTGACGACAGGTTTTAGGCAGGTTCAGCAAATTGCTGACCAGCTGGCGGCAATAGAAGGTGTTAAGGTAGTCTGGACCGGTGGCTCGGTGGACGAAGGCACCTTCATCGCTATTTCGGTGACCAAAGAGATGCCACTGGCCAGTGTTATCAGCAAGATGTCCATGGTGGAAGGGGTTGAGGTCAAAGGCGATAAGATTACCGTCACCCTTAAGGGCCCCGTTTAGAAGGGCATAGCCCCCGGCGCTATCTGTTTCTCCGGCCGGATTCGGGTACCCTCGGCCAGCCGGTTATTTTTACCCACCACCACCTTATCCCCCAGGACACAGTTGTCCGGTACTTCACTTTTTTCATGGACTTCACTGTATGAGGCGGCGATGCAGTTTCTCAGCACCGCTTTTGCCCCTACCTTAACATTGTTCCACAGCACCGCCCCCTCGATGGTAGCCCCCTCATCCACCTGGCACTCCGCCCCCAGCACCGCCGGCCCCTTTATCGTTACCCCCCGCCCGATAACGCATCCCTCCCCGATGAGCACCGGGGCTTTGATATCAGCCGAAGGGTCAATCCGGCTTTTACCCCCGCCGATGTTAATAGGGGAAAGGGCTTTGCCCGTCAGCAGGTCGTGGTTCAGGCGCAGGTATTTCTCCGGTGTGCCCATATCTAGCCAGTAAGCCGAAGCCGGATAGGCGTACATCGCTTCCTTCCGGGCTAATAGCTGCTGAAAGGTCTCCTTCTCGATGCTGACCTTTTTGTCGGACGGTATCCTGGTCAGGATATCGGGCTCCAGGATGTAGATACCGGCGTTTATCATGTTGGTAGTCACCTGCGCCCGGCTCGGCTT
>Ga0315551_10000490_pt1 | contig 31587 bp, 27 predicted proteins | sample SalMarSW160290MG_FD_203678 | JGI IMG/M metagenome (GOLD analysis project Ga0315551, IMG submission 203678) | Salt marsh sediment microbial communities from the Plum Island Ecosystem LTER, Massachusetts, United States - Salt Marsh Sediment SW1602-90 ...
GATGGCGACCTTTGTTGACGGATTGGAGCTGGCAAAGAAAGCGAAACTGAATTATGAGGAAAAACTGACAGCATAACCAAAACCTCTCAGAGGTAGATGACTGTCAAATCAAGTATCGTTCAGTACAGTTAAATCCTCCAACCGGATCAAGCAACTTGTTGCGCATATGTTGACTTGCATCCCTACCGAAGGCAACGACTGTAATACTTCTTTTGCTCACTCCCTGATCTAGAAGCCTCTTAACTCGGCCACCGAGAAGATAAGTCTTGCCGGCACCGGGCCCAGCGAGTACGAGCGTTGGACTATCTACGTTGGAGACAATGTATTCATAGTCAGGCATATCACATGTAATTCAACTAGGCAGGTGTGGCCGCGATCCCCGATCAGGGTCGGGGACAGGTCTGTGATCGCGGTTTACCGTAGCGCTTCGTAAAGAGATTGCCACGTCGCTTCGCTCATCGCAATGACGATTTTGATGCGGTATACACCAGTAGAAGTTGTACGAGAGAGGCGGGAATGTCAAGCTTTAAGAAAGATGTCGAAACCACAGGGGATTTCGACCTACAACTGGATTCCTGCCTGCGCAGGAATGACATACTTCGACATAGGGAAAATGTCGGAACCGCGGGGGTTCCGACCTACGAGCTGACAGCACGTCAACTGAGCTGAAGTCTTGTTTGGTCAACGAGGATATTTCGTGTATCATATGCCTATGAACGCACAAGTGGTGAAAAACCTCGCCTTTGCCTGTGGCTTTGACCTCTGCGGTATTACCACACCTGAGGTCATCCCTGAGGCCAAAGACCATTTCCTTCGCTGGCTGGAGAAAGGTTACCACGGTGAGATGAAATGGCTTGCCGGAACCCAAGAGAAGCGGGTAGATCCATCGAAGTTGCTGGATGGCGTGCAGTCGATTATCATGTTGGGCGTCAATTATTACAACAGTGGATTTATGTATGATGGCAGTCCGTTAATGGGGCGACACAAGGCCGCCCCCTACGCGAGTAGTAGAGACAGGGTGCTTTTACATAATGGAAAGGAGATACCCGAAGGTTTTGGGCGTGTGTCGCGGTACGCCCGGGGAAAGGACTACCACAAAGTCTTTGCCAGAAAGGTCAAACACCTGATCTACAAGCTGCATGAGAACCTTGCAAAAAACACATCACATGACTTCTACTGGTGGGTTGACTATGGGGCGTTTCTTGAAAAGGCTTACGCCGAGAAAGCAGGGCTGGGTTTTATCGGTAAGAACTCCTTGCTTATCAACAAGCAATTTGGATCGTGGATTTTCCTGTGCGAAGTTTTAACCACTCTGGAGCTTGAACCGGATCATCCGGAAGTTGTAAATCATAACCTGTGTGACAAGTGCAGGCTCTGTATTGAGGCCTGCCCTACTGGCGCTATTGTAGCTGATAAAACCGTCGACGCCAGACGTTGTCTGTCTTATCTAACCATCGAAAACACTGCGGGCATACCATCCGAGCTGGCGGAAAAAATGGATGACATGATATTTGGTTGTGATATCTGCCAGGAGGTCTGTCCATACAACGAGGGGGCAATACTAACACGGCACAGAGAATTACTACCTGACAAGGGGGTAGGAGAATTCCTTGATGCCCGACAGGTCTTACACCTTCAATCACGAGAGGAATTCCTGTCTCTAACTGCAGGCACGCCACTGACCAGACCGAAACTGGAAGGCCTGAAGCGAAACGCCCGTATCGTCCTGGACAATCAAACCCGGAGTCAGTAGGGCAGGTACCCTGCGAGGTTGTGACAAAAGTGTTGTCATTCGTTGCAAGGTGCTGTCGGGTGTCTCTGCCCGACAGCCATAAGTCATTTCATGACATACTGATCTTTTGAGGAAGCGTCAGGCAGAGACGCCTGACGCCACCTGGAGAAGCCAATAATTCAGACTTATGTCACAGCCTCCCTGCTCACCTGCCAAATCAAGTGTCCGACTTTATCTTTCATCTTGCGTCTCATCCGAAAAAAAGAGACATTGTCTCCATGGCAAAGATTGCACCGTCCGTATTAGCCGCTGATTTCTCACGCTTGGGTGAAGAGATCACAGATGCCGAGAAAGCCGGCGCCGACATGTTCCACCTGGATATCATGGACGGCCACTTCGTGCCGAATATCTCCTTTGGTCCCGGTATTGTGAGAACCATTGACAGACTCACGGACATATTCCTTGATGTCCACCTGATGCTATCGGAACCGGAGAAGTATCTAAAGGCTTTCACAAAGGCAGGCGCCGATAATATCACCTTCCATATTGAGGTTAATCCCGATCCTTCTGATATTGCCATAAGAATTAGGAATATGGGTATCAAGACCGGCATATCACTCAACCCGGATACGCCCGTAGACAACGTCCTGCCATATCTGGAGTATTTTGATTTTCTGTTGATTATGTCGGTCTTCCCCGGCTTTGGGGGGCAGGAGTTTATTGAGTCGACGATACCGAAAATCTCAACCGCTCGCAAATTCATAGACGAAGCCTGCCTGCCTACGCAGATTCAGGTCGACGGCGGTATTGACGGAAGCAACAGTGAACGAATTGTAAAAGCGGGAGCGGATATATTGGTCATGGGGACAGCCTTTTTCAGCAGTAAGGATCGGAAGCGATTGGTCAATGAAGTCAAGGGGTATACTCGTTAAGCAGGTCAAGACAATAATGGTTAGAGAGATTGCTGTTGGTATTACGCAATGGTCATAAGCAGGAAGAGAGATTTCACTGTATTTGTACGCGGAACGTATAGAACCGCCCACCTCCAGTACTACCTCAAAATGTGTCGCGGCCGAACTAAAATCGCAGTCAACGGTGGCCTGCGATTCTTTCTCAAAACGCACACCCTGCCTGACCTTTTGATTGGTGACCTCGATTCGCTGCGAAAGGTTCCAAAAGACCTGCCACCACGCGTTGAGATATTGACCTTTCCGGCTCGAAAGGACAAAACCGACCTGCAGCTTGCTTTCGAGTACTGTCTTAACGAACAAGCTCGGAGTATTGATATTGTTGCTCCAACACTCGGCCAGCCAGACCACTTCTTGGGCAACCTCATGCTTATCAACTTGCTCGACCAACCCAAACATACCAAATCATCCCCGAGAGTCCGGTTTGTTAACGTAAGGTATGAAATAATCTTCATGCATGATGGCTCGGAAGCATTTGCTGATTGCAAGGGAGACATTGTTTCCCTGATTCCACTTACGCGCCACATAGTCCTCACTTCCCAGGGCACGGAATATGATGTTCGGAGAGCGGTCATTCAACCTGGCGATACCCGGGGGCTTAGAAACCGCATCGCCTTGCGCCAGGCGACTTTTGAAATCACAGGGAAAGCTCTTCTGATACACCAGCCCCCGGCATGACCTTTCCCCAACGGCAAGCTGCGCTTGACAGCGAGATGTGGTACCATTTATATTGGTGGAAAATCTCACATTAGATTGGAAGGGAATCATGGGCGTTAACAAGGCTATTTTGATTGGAAACTTGGGCAGAGACCCGGATCTGCAGTACACTCCGAGCGGCACGGCGGTCGCCAAATTCACACTGGCCACCAACGAGCAGTGGACAGGTCAGGACGGACAGAAGAATGAGAGAACCACCTGGCACAATATCGTGGCGTGGGGAAAGCAGGCGGAAGTTATCAAGGAATACCTGAGCAAAGGCAGACAGGTATACATTGAGGGCCGTATCGACAACAGGAGCTACGATGATAAAGAGGGAAACAAGCGATACATCTCCGAGGTAGTCGTCCGGAACTTCCAGTTTCTGGGTACCCGTGATGATGTTGCTACTGCTGCTCCAGCGCCTGAGTCGGAGGCTCCCCAGGAGGCTCCATCTGGGCCACCAGATGCCGGTGGCAGCGATGATGACGATCTGCCCTTCTGACGAAGAAGAGCGCATCAAGATATGGGAGTAGGGCAGGTCTCCCTGAGACCTGCCCTATGGGGCTTCCCAGACACTTGCCAATTCTGTGATCGGTGTATGTCCACATGCGCTCATTCTTCGAGTATTGGGGCAGATGTGGACATCTGCTCCACACATAATACAGCTCTGTCAGCGATTCACTTCTCTCAAGGCTAGTTCATTCACTGGCCGATTATGATAAACGAAAAGTCATCCCAGTCGTAGTCCCCTGTAGTGATAACATAAACACGGACGCTAAACACTATTTGGGTCTGTGACCAACTCTCAAGGCTTCCACACACTGCCGCGTTGGTGACACCTACACCGCTTGATGCGGTTACAAACAATGTCCCCTGATCAGTGGGAAACGTACCGTCAACAGTGACTTTGTATGCACCGAGAGCTATGTGTTCGATTTCCGAGATCGTGACACCCTCTGGTCCATATGTAACGACTGTGTGCGGTGGTGTTTCATTGATGTCTATGTCGCCATATGCCAGGATCATATTCGGACCCGGATCACCAGCGGGACCTGCTGGTCCGGGATCTCCTTCACATCCCACAAGCGCAATTACGCAAATAGCAAGGATGACCAGACGTAGTAACTTTGCGAACATTGCTTAATCCTTTCCCTGACAAGGAAAATGTTAGTGTTTCACACCTCATATAGGTGGCTAATTATGTATCATCCGTTTCCGATTGTCAACCTTTTCGTTGTACTTCTTCAAAGGAAGTGGACGTTGACTAAACTGAATTTAACGGGCATTTTCTGATAGTGCAGCACTTTTTCGGTATTTATTCCTCCTCTGTTTGATGGTTCTGATTTTGATCTTTTTTCTTTCCTGCAGGCAGCAAGCCACATTTATGGCAGGAGTCAGGGACTCCTGCCTTACAGTTTGTCATACCACAGTTGTAAAACGATATGACTTACTACTCCGACAGTTTCTCCTCGATTCTTCTGACTCTTTTCAGAAGCTCAGGCAGTCTTGTCAGGGCGGCTTCAATACGTTTGGTCTCCATAATGTCTCTTGCGGGGTAGCCAAAGACCGTCTTGCCCGCCGGAATTGACCTGGGCACTCCCGACTGCGCCCCAACCCGAACACCGTCGCCGATTTCCACGTGCCCGACGACCCCCACCTGCCCGGCCAGGACAACCCCATTACCGATTTTCGTCGAACCGGATATCCCAACCTGTGAGACGATAATGCAGTTCTCGCCTATCTCAACGTTGTGGGCAATCTGAACGAGGTTGTCTATTTTCGTCCCGCGGCCAATTTTAGTCGGCCCCAACGCACCACGATCAATCGATGTATTGGAGCCAATTTCAACATCGTCATCGATCTCTACCCAGCCAATCTGCTTGATCTTCTTAAGACCCCGTTCCGACTCCGCAAAACCGAAACCATCGGAGCCGATCACGGTTGACGAATGAATGATAACGTTGTTGCCGATCCGACAATCATCCATAATCCTGACGCCAGGATAGAGAAGGCAGTTCTCACCGACAGAAGCGTTGCAGCCCAGGAAAACCGAGGAAACAAGTTGAGAACCCTTCCTCACTGAGGCGCCGCTGCGGAGATGGCAAAGAGGACCGATAGCAGCAGTCGAATCCACGGCGCTATCTTTTTCGACAACCGCTGCCGGGTCTATGCCCGGTTGTAGTAGAGGCGCCTCCGGGTAAAGCAGGTCTATCACATACGCAAAAGCAAGGTAAGGATTGGGGTGACGCAACACCGGCAGGTGGGAACATTTGGTTTTCAGGTCCAACACAACCGCAGCGGCATGGGTCGTCTGAAGGTACTTTGCATACCTCTCATTGGCAACAAAGCTGATTTCGCAGCCTGTAGCTGTCTGGATAGGAGCGGCCCCGGTGATCGCAACCTTGTCATTGCCCTCAACCTGACCGCCAACCCGGTCAGCAATCTCCCGCAGGGTGAGACTAGCGCTATTCCTCGGATTCTGCAAGGGCCTTCAACACCTTATCGGTGATGTCATACTCATCTTTGATATAGCCGATAGCCTGGAGCGTGTAGATGACATCATAGTTTCCTTCGATCGCCACCGCCTCAATCGCCTTGTGGATATTCTCCAGCACTGGCTGCATGAGCTCAGCATATTTGCGCTCAGCAGTACCGTCAGGGCCGAAAACCTGACGGGTGTAGGCGTCGAGGCCGTCTCGCTTGGCATTAATGGCTGCCTCGCGCTCCTTCTTTTTTTCCTCCGAGAGGATCAGCTTCTGTTTTTCGTATTCATACTCAAGCTCCTGAAGCTCATCCTGTTTGGACTGAGCTTCTTCGTCCCAGGCCTTTTTCTCAAGGTTCCATTGTTCCTGGGCTTTCTGCCAGGCCCTGTATTCCTGGAAGATCCTCTCGTCCTTCACGAATCCGATCTTCAGTCCCTGGGCATTGACTTCGTTCACAAAGGGGAACGAAATGATGGCGCCAAAAAACGCCACCAACAACCACTTCTCAACTTTTCGCATTGATATCTCCCATTTGAGTTTCTATCTAAATGTCGTGCCAACCTGGAAATGCGGTTTGAGAGACCGCTTTTGGCCCTCCACATCGTCAAGGGGATAGCCAAAGTCAAAACCGAGCATCCCTATACCGGGGATGATGATTCTGAAACCAAACCCCACTGATTTGTAAAGATCCGTTAGCGGTTTGATATTCCTGCGGTGCAACCACGAATTTCCAGCGTCAAAAAAGAGTAAACCGTAAATTTGCTGTGGGACAATCGGGACCTGCAATTCAAGGTTCGTCACCAGCATGTACTTACCGCGTACGCGAGTCGAGTAGCTGGCGTAAGTGGTGTCATCAGGCGGGTCTACACCGATCACAGCATTCGAGTCGACGTAATAGAACGAAGTGTCCCGGACAACCACCGAGTCGGGGGTCAGACTGCCATCGTCATAACCGCGAATCACTCCATCGTATGCCGTGCCACCCGGGGTAAAACGGTCAGTAATCAGGATTCGGTCGTCGCCGCCGGGAGAAGTTACTACGCTGTATTCTACCTTAGCAGCCAGGGCAACCTTCCAGATAATAGGAATGAACTTGGCCAGTGATACGGAATGCTTCTGATATTTCCAGAATCCACCCAGCAGACCTCCAGTGTTCTCAAAGGTGTAGGAAAGCTTCGCTCCCGATGTGGCGAATTCAGGCAGGTTGCGCGAGTCCCTGAATACGGTAAAGGATAAACGCGAAGCTGTTAGCCATTCTTCCTCGTATTGCAGAATGGAACCGGGATACGCGCTATGGATCTTGCTGTCCAGCAGCTTATCCTGAGATGGCAATCCTCCATCGCTGTCGTACCAGTAGTGAGACCTGTAAGAGGTGGAGTTGATGAAAAAATCGTCGAAATCAAAGAATCGCGTCCTTTCAAGCTGGTATGACGCAAAAACCCGGAAATAATTGTCAGGCCAACGGAGTCGCCGCCCCAGCCGGACTGATCCTCCCTGTCGACCTTCAGTATAGTCATCGAACCAACGCTGATTCAGAGCGAAGGCGCTCATGCTTAGCAGAGTCGGCCGCCCGCCCAGCCATGGCTCGGTGAACGAAACCGAGAAGGAATTACGGCGACTGCCAAAGTCAACACTGAACGACAGATTCTGACCGTTGCCACGGAAGTTTGGTATCGTCATGCCCAACTGTCCCACCAGCTTGTCCTGACTGTTGTACCCGGCGCCGGCCGAAACCTGACCCGTTTGCTTTTCCTTAACGGTAAACTCAATATCAACATCACCACTGGGTAAACCCAGGGGTATCGGCTCGATGTTCTCGAAGAAGTTCAAAGCCATCACATCTCTGACCGATCGAACCAAAAGCGAACGACTGAACACCTGTCCCGGTAAAATCGAAATCTCCCGCCGAACAACCTTATCTTTGGTCTTCCTGTTGCCGACTATCTTTACCAGCCTGACGTGCGAGGGCAGCCCTTCTGCTATGTCGTAGGTAATATCTATAATCGAGTCGGCTCTGGTGGACCTATTGTCAAGAATACGAACGTAGAGAAAACCGATCTCAGAGTAGGCGGAATAGAGCTCCCCCAGCGATTCAGAGTATTTCTCCTCGTCAAAGACGTCGCCTTCCATGTACTTCAAGAGCTTTTCGAGAGTCGATGTTTGGATCTCTTCGTTGGACTGGAAATGTGCCTTCCCAAAATAATACTTGGGTCCCTCGTAAACCTCGAGGTATATGGTCATCCGGTTACGGGTAGTATCAATACTGGTCGAGTCCGAAACCAGATAAGCATCGATAAACCCCCGCCGGTGGTATTCCTCAATGATCTTTTCCAGGTCCTCGTCGTATTTGTCCTGGGCAAAGTCGGAGCTTTTCAGAAAACCCCGCTTGCGGTTGCGCATTTTCTTGATGAGATCACTCGCCTTTACACACTTGTTACCAGCCAATACCACCTTCTCAACTTTTACTTTGGACTTCTCTGCGATCCCGTACTTGAGCACCGCCTCCGTTGAGTCAGAATTGTATTGCAGGGTATGGGAGATTTCAGACTGGAAATATCCCTTCTCGGCGTACATGTCATAAATCTTTCCCTCCGTCTGCTGAACCAGATAGTGGGAAATATAACCGCCAACACCGAGCCCAAGTTCTTCCTTGAGCTTCTTGGTTTTGATCTTCTTGTTGCCGGTAAACTCAAGACCGCTCAGTTTGGGCAGTTCCTTGACCACAATGTAGACTTTCAGACCACCCGTGACCTCTTCTACCTCGATAGTTACGTCAGAGAAAAGCCCCAGGCCATACAGTCTGCGGATGGTCTCAGACACGGCGGTGGGAGTGAGGGACATCCCCTCGTGAATGGAAGAGACCCCAAGGATCAGGGAGTTACTGGCCGCACGGTTGCCTTCAACGACGACCTCCACGACCCGAAATCCCTCCTGGGTAGCGCCCTGCTCGGCCCAGACCAGCAGAGTGAGTAGAAGAAGCAGAGCTGTCCATGCTCTCAGGTGCAACATGATATCCAAACCGGCTACTGTTGAGGCACAACGATCCTGGTGATCTTGATTTCGCTGTGCTGCTGGCGATGCCCCTGCCGGCGGCGATATTTAGTCCGGCGCTTGTACTTGTAAACCCGCACTTTATCAGACTTCCCGTTATCCAGTACCTCCGCCTCGATTTTGGCGTCTTCGACAAACGGGTGGCCTATTATCGCATTATCGTTGTCCTTTATCAACAGCACATTATCGATGTCGATTTTAGAACCCTTCTCAACGTTCTGAAAGGGCACTTTGACAATAGCTCCTTCCTCAACACTGAACTGGTACCCGGAAAGCTGAAACACGGCGTACATTCATATCCTCCAGACGAAATCGAAGTTCTTAACCCACTTTAAGTTAACCAAACAAGTTATAATCTCTGACAGCCAAGTCAAGGCATTTTTACCTGCATCCATGTTCACAGTTCCGACCCTTAAACTATTGTAATCCAACTTGGTTCCACCATCGCAAAGGGGCAGATACCGGAGAGACCTGCCCCTGCCAACGTCGTATGGCGATTAGAAACTTATATTATTGCTCGGCCTTGAAAAGCTGGAGCATCAGGAGCACGGTAGCTTCAGCAATATATCGCCTAAGCGTGCAATATTTAACCGAATAAGAATAGAAATAACCGGTAGAAATATACTGCCAGGATAGCTACAGTTATAATAGCTCTGATGATCTTGTGGACAGGCCGGTCCACATGAGACCTCCGGGGCATGCCTCTTCTGACAAAAACATATTCTCGGGTATACAAAACTGTCGATGCGGCAATGAGAATTACTGCTACGTACGTCATCAGCATAGCTCCGAAATCAAATCTCATGATGTAACTTGCCAACAGGAATGCAATCGCGGCAAAGGCATGTTTCCCGGTCTGGTTGGAGGGAATGACCACATAGCTCCCCCTGAGCAAAATCATTCCGGCCGCAGCGATCACCAGGTCGCGAGCAACGATCACTCCCGCCAACCAGATGGGAAAGTCTCTGAAAAAGATCAACAGGACTACTAAGGTGGCGGCCAGGATTTTATCAGCGAGCGGGTCTAAAATCATCCCCAGGTGGCTGACCTGGTTTGATCTGCGGGCAATATACCCGTCGATCAGATCAGTGATTCCCGCCACAACTAGCAGGATGATAGAAATAAGCGTTGCCTGATTATCCCCCCTCCAGAGGTAGTAACCAATGAAAGGCGTAATAGCAATTCGCGACAGGCTCAACAGGTTGGGGAGCCATAGTACCTCGGGTATATTGATACCTAAAAACCTATGCACGGTGGTCACTCCGGTTCAGATTACTTCTGCCGTGAATGGTAAAGAAAGAATGGATATTGTTCAAGTTTGCAGGTCAAAAATCACGTGATTCTGGTAAACCCGCTCAGGACTTAATCTCTCACACCTGTTTTCACATTTAAGCCCCCTGACGTATCCACGCAGGCACTTGTGCCCGGCAGATGTCCAGAGGTTGTCCCAAAAGGTAACTGTCTTGTCTCGTGTAGGGTGGGGGCTTGTCTCCCACCATTTGACGGCGGACATAAAGCCCGCCGCTACGCGGAGTCGGCGAGCTATGACTTTACCTGGTGTGAGTACGTGAATGTTAGGATCAAACTTGTAGGACAACCTCTTTACATCTGCCGCCTACTTCGGAGCGCAGACCTGAAAATACTTGTCCCAGTTAACCTGTACCATTTGTAGAACGTTTCCGTCTTGGTCGGCGAAGGCGACAGCACGAGCACCCCATAGTGTCTCTTTCGGCTCTTCAAGGAATTCTACGCCTTTATCTCGCAGAGTTCGGTAGGCCTCATCAACGTTGTCCACCAAGAAATCTATGCATGGCTCGCCTTTTCGCGGCGGTTGGAGTTCCCCCCATGTTTTCACCCCCAGCTCAACACCACCGCAATCAAAGCCGGCATAATCGTTAAACTCATACTTCTTCTGCAACCCGAGGATATTCTCGTAGAACTCCACGGACTTTTTCAGGTCTTTGACTGTCAGGGTGATGTCCCAGATTCTTCGGATCATGATTCTCGTTCCTTGCTATGGTCTTGTGTCCGGCAGATGTCCACATCTGCTGGCTCGGTTTACGCGGCGGATGAGGATATCCATCTGGCACAAGACGTTCATTTGATGGCGGTAATCATAGGATCTGTCTCAATAGGTACAGCCATCTGCACCACGATGTTTATAAGCGGCCGCAGCATTGTATCCACGGCAGCGATATCTTTCGGACGGTGCTCTGCTGGAAGCTGGTCAAACAATTGACCTGCAAACTCTGCCCCGCTGTGTGAAGAGATTACGTCTCGAAATCCAATATTATATAGCCAGGACACGAGGGTCTTCCCGGATGGGTGTGTTAAAGAGCATACGCGTGTATCAACGATAGCCGTACGAATATCTCCCAGTCGCGAGACGGTAATCATGTCAAAGGTGAGGGAACGACCATCTTTAGAAAAAAACGCTTTCACTTCCTGATCGGACATGGCCAGTGTCACTCCGTACTGTCGAACCTGTTGCTGTTCAATGTAACGATCATATAGAATAAACCTGCATCTGTTCTCATCGATTGGGCAGAGCCAGAGGTCTCGCTCATAGCCGTTTCGGTACCTGTCAAGGGCTTCGTATGCAATCCGCAGGCGACCTCCGGGGCACAAAACCCGAAAGAGCTCTTTTAAGGTGGCCTTTGGATCTGGCGTTTGCTCCACAGAAGAGGCAACCATTACTCCGTCAAAGCTATTGTCCTGAAATGGTAGGGCTGCTCCCGGTGCAACGTAGATGAATCTCGCGTTCGAAATAGCAAGACGTCTGGCGTTATCCGTGCATACTTCAACGCGGCGGCAGGATCCGTCAACCCCCACGACCTCGTCAACATAGGGGGCTACTATAAGCGATGGCCACCCGTCACCGGGCCCGAAGTCCAGCAACTTCTTCCCCGCTGTTGAGCAGACGTAGTCGAAGAGCGAGCCGCGATCCCGCCAGTGTGACTTCTTGCCTGCGTCGAACGGCTCGTATATTACCGGTAGGCAGCAGTCCGATTGTGACTGTATGTCATCATATATGAACCCGGCCGACGTGCAAGGCTGAGGTTTCAATTTCTCTTCAATCCATCTAAATATGTCCATAGCTTACTCTCTCTTTGAGAAGTGGCTTTGTGCACAGCAGATATCCACCTTTGCCGTCATCCGCCGCACACCAATACTTTTGCCTTATAAGTCAAACCTCCCACAGCTTATCGCCAGCATAGCATTTCACCCTACAACCTAAAATACTCCCCAAAATCCACCTCGAACTCTTTAGGCGTATACTCCCCCTTCTCCTTGTTCAGCACGTAGTCGCGGTTGTAGTCGCCGAAGGCGATTTTGGTCAGCATCTCGATCAGGCGGTCGATTTCATCCTTGGTGTTATACAGACCAAATGAAATACGTACTGCACCGGGGGCGTTAGAGCGATCACGGGAGAGAATCTGCTTTTCCAAAGCCTTTGCCTCTTCATCACTTACCTGCAGGATGGACTTCACATAGGGCTGGGCACAAAAACATCCGGCGCGCACGCCAATAGCTCCCTCGTAGCTCAGAATTGCCGCTACCAGGGCGTGTGGAAGGTCGCGAATGTTAAACGAGATCACCCCTAACCGTTGGGCGGCGTTGGCCGGGTCGGTGTCGCCATACAAGGTGACGGCTGGAATCTGCTTGAGCTTTTTCAGGGCATAGGCGGTCAATCCCGCCTCGTGCCCGATGATCGCCTCCCAGCCCAGCGACTCAAACATGTGAATCGCCTTCGCCAACGCAACCACTCCGACAGTGTCCGGCGTGCCCGCCTCTTCTTTTTCGGGCAGGTCGGTCCAGTAGGCCTCCTCGAGCGTCACCATATCCACCATGCCCCCGCCAACCGTCTCCGGGTCGCCCTGCTCAAACGTCTCTTTGTCTCCAACGAGCACGCCTACCCCGAAGGGAGCATACATTTTGTGGCCGGAAAAGACCAGATAGTCAATGCAATACTGCGGATCGTGCGGCTTCACGTCAATCGAGCGGTGCGGGACCAACTGGGCGGCGTCGACAAGGATTTTGACTCCGGCCCGGTGCGACTCGAGAGCAAAAAAGTCCAGGTCGTTAATGTAGCCGGTAACGTTGGAAGCGCCGGTAATTGCCACCAGTTTAACTCTCGAGCCGAAGGCTTTGAGCTTGGCCAGGAAATCGTCTTTGGAGATTGTCCCGTCGTCATTGAGACCAACGTGCTCGACTTTGCCCGCACGGCGCCAGGGAAGCTCATTGGAGTGGTGCTCCATCAGTGTAGTGAGGATGATGTCGCTATTTTCAAAAGGCAGGCGGTAAGCCAGCTTGTTGATCGCTTCAGTGGAATTCTTGGTGAATATAACAACCTGCTGCTCAAGATCAGCCCCGATGAACTCCGCCACAATATCCCGCGAACGTTCAAAGGCCCAGCTTGAGAGTTGCGACTTGAAACCGGTTCCCCGGTGGACATTTGAGTACCAACGTAGAAACGAAACCAGGGAGTCGGCAATCGGCTGAAAAGTCGGGGTTGAGGCGGCATTGTCAAAGTTGACGTACCTTTTGGGGCCGTACAGGGTGGGCACAACGGTATCCGCGCCGATGAGAAGGTTCGGCAGGTCGGCAATTGACATTTTGTTCTTCCGGGACAACGTATCAATATGTAAGGGCATTGCTCTCCTCCAATACAAGGAATTACAAGGGAAAGTATAGAAAAGTATCATGATAAAATAAAGTGGGAAAAAAGCGACTTGCGAGTTGCGTTAGGTCTTGCTTCTGACAATGTCGGAAGTGTGACCTGACGGTTTTTAGTGAGAGTAACTTCGCCACTGTCGGGTCACACCCGCTTGGACAGGCAAGACCCGCCAGAACATCAGAAAAGGCGACTTATATATCTTTGATAAGTGAAAGATACCTTTCCGCCCACTGTTCCCGGCGGTGGTGTTGAAGAATGTAGTCGTGATATTGCCTGCCAAGTCTCTCACCGTCAATCTCACCCGACTTCAGTTTTAAGATGAGTTCGCAGAGCTTTTCTGGATCGTCACTTGGGAACCACAAAGCGCCTCCCGCCTTATGAAGTTCCCGAACAACTTCTCCATCACGCGAGCCAAAAACTATTGGTCGCCCTGAGGCCATGTATTCAAACAACTTTGATGGAAATGCTCTTTTGGCCACGGGTACCTCTTTTAAGCTCGCAACAAGCACGTCACTTGCCTTCAAGAATTGCGGAACAGCACCCAGTGGCTGCAACCCAATGAAGCTGATATTCCTCAACCCGTAGTCGCGCACCATGCCCTCCAACACACTCCTTTTCTGCCCGTCACCCACGAAAACGAAGTAGATATCCGGCTGGTCCACTAACCGACGTGCGGCCTCAATCACCGTCTCGTGGGCATGCGCCCACCCCAGCGTACCAGCGTGGAGGACGAGGAACTTGTCCTGCCAACCGAACATCCTGCGGATGCCATTGGAGTCAGCATTCAAGAAGTCATTGCCAACACCTGATTTGATCGTAGTCACTCTGGCTGGCCTGATACCGATAGCCTTCATGTACTCTGTGATCCCGTCAGTAACGGAAACAATTCGGTCGGCCTTGTGATACAAGGCATGCATAAACTTTTTTAACGTTCTGGTGAAGAACGATTGCTTCAAATTGCCGAACTCTTCGCTGGACTCCGGCTGTAAATCACGGATTTCAATGATAAACTTGGCCCGTCTTATCTTGCTGAGTATCCATCCGATCACTGGGGAGGTAACAGGCGGTGAGGAGGCCAAGACCAGATCAATATCCTCTTTAACCCTGAAGGAGTTAATCAAGGTAGTGATCAAGAAGATTATAAAGCCGATCATCCTCTTGCCGGGATAGCGGTTGGACGCGGGAAGCACATAGCTGCGGTAGATTTTCACACCATCCATTTCCTCGGCATAAAAAAAGCCCCCCCGGTACTTTTCAGGCACAATACCATCCGGATAGTTGGGAACAGCCGTCATGACCGAGACGTGTTCTCCCTGCCGAACAAAATAGTGGGCAAATTCAAAAAGCCGCCTAACGGCTCCCTTTTCAGGAGGGAAATGCTGCGTGACGATTAATATATTCATAGTTGTTTTGGGCATACTACCCCTTTTTAAAATGATTGGCAAGGAGTTTTTCCTCTTGGGTGAGTTTTATTCCCTTTTTTTGCCACCAGCTTGATGGTGTTGCTGGAAGGCGAAAAAAAGCCTGATTTATACCATCTTCATAGTTGTGATGAAAGAAATAGTACAGGATAAGATACAAGGGCAGGTCTGGGTGGAGGTCGTCTCAAAAGGTGTCCATTCCTACTCGCGTAGTGCGGGGGCTTGTCTCTCGCCTAAACGTGGCGACGCCACCGGCGGACATAAAGCCCGCCGCTAAGCGGAGTTGGCGAGCCGTGACTTCACCTGGTTTGAGCACATGAATGTTAGGATCAAACTTATGGCACAACCTCGGGGAGAGACCTGACCATCAATATCGTATGATAATTAGAAACTCATACAATGCCGATACGGCCTCTTCGGGAAATCCTCTATGAACCGTTTTCTTCTTGGTTATCAAGGAGAAGAGAGCTCAAGTCCAGCCAGAGGAAAGGTCCTCACCGACACCCATTTGTTGCCCATCATCGGGGTTATCAGGTCGACTCTCTGAGCGAAGAATTCTTCTCCAGGCAGGTATGAAGCGATATTGTCTTTGACAAGCATGACACGGTGATGAGATATCTCGCGAGCAACCGTGATATGAGGCTGATACTCTTTATAGGGCACAGGCAGACCGAGGCATGAGTAAAGGCGATAGTATAAACTGTTCAAGTCGTTGTTCGGTTTGACCTTCCAGTAAATGACAGGGAACCGAGGATAATAGTCGCCGATTGACTCCAGCTCAATCAGTGTCGAAACCTGCCGATCAGTTTCGGCCTTTATCACCCTGACCAGTTCGTCGAGGGATCTGCCCGATTCAAAGGGGAAAACGAGCGTGAGGTGGGCGGCAACCAGGTTATAGATAGGGTCATATTTCTTTCTCAAGGGAGCAATTATCTCATCCAGATGCGGCGGCAAGAAAATGACGATGGCGTAGCGATTTTGCCGCCGTTCCTCCAGGCTGTGAAGAAGGTAGTTGTAATATGGCGCCACGTCAGGTCCTCCGGCTACCGGTAGAAAGTGATCTCAACCCGGCGGTTTTTTGCTCTCCCTTCGGCCGTCTGGTTGGAGACCACGAAGCTGCTTTCTCCTCGCCCAAAGACCTTGATGCGATCTTCGGCGATGTTCTGGACAACTAAATAATCACGTACCCGCCGCGCCCTCTTTTCCGAGAGGAGTTTGTTGGCCCGGGGCTTGCCTATGTTATCGGTATACCCATTTATTTCCAGCTTGATATCGGGAATAAACCTTAGTATCCGTGCCAACTCCTTGATCGTCTCTCTGTTAGCCGGATCCACCTCAAACGATCCGGGTGCGTAGTCGATATGGAGCACCAGCGGCTTGGAGAGAATGGAAAGATCAATGCATCCATAGCGGTCGACTTCCACACCATACAAGGTATTGGGGCAATCATCCAGGCCGTCAGGGACACCGTCGGCATCGGAGTCAAGCGGGCAACCGCTGGTATCGACCTGTGCTCCGATCGGGCTAAACGGGCATCTATCAAGGTAGTCGGAGATCCCATCGAAATCGGAGTCGACAGGGCAGCCGAATATGTCAACCTTCCCACGGGCCCGGTGATCCGTATCGGGGCAGTCATCACGACTATCTCTCACTCCATCGCCATCTGAGTCGGCAACCTGTCCCCACCGATCGGCAACAACTTCCTGTCGGTTGTTAGGATGAACACCGACGACACCCTGTGGCCTGTCGCTGTCACTGGTGACCGTGACTGGTTTGAGCTCCTGGGCTGCTGTCGATTCCCACGATTCTTCCGACATCCATCGCTGCCGAGAGTCGACCTGACCAAAAGAAAAGCTGAGACCCACCGAGGACCCTACCAGCCAGCGGGGTCGAGCAGAATTGACGCCGGACCCAAACTCAGCGCCGGCAGTTGTAAGATAATCAGTGCGAAGTTCCCATTTCATCAACAGGTGGCGCGAGAGCCGCGCTTCAACGCCGGCAGCCGCAGTCACAAATATCTCTGTGGCCGAAAAATCGACTGTCTCATTGCGCGCACCCTGCACTTTTAGAGCGCTCTCGTTGACTGGGTCGATGTACTTCCAAATCATCAACCCTCCCCCAAACCCAAAACTCATGTTCAGCGCATTGTCTGGACAAAAGAGGAAGCGGTTTGCCAGAACGCCGATTCTGGTAGCTTTCCACGCCGACGTTGCGTCGGCATGGTCTCCACCGAGGCGGAAACTTGAGCCCGCAGTGGTGTCATTGTACAACTTGTATGCAGAGAGATCAAGGTCGAGCAACCATCGGTCTTTGAAGCGATACGAGAACCCGGCGCCATATCCTGCCCGGAAGGTAAACTTGGCAGAGTCGGGTTCGCCGCCCGTCAGGGTTGCCATTGCTCCCCTGAGACCAAGGGCATATTTGTAGTCGTGCGCACCAGTGGTGGATGCCAAGACAATGCTTGCGACTATAATAATAACACGTGGCATAAACTGCGCTACTCAGCCTGATAGGTCGGGTTTTTCATCAGCCTCTGGCGGATTTGAAACACGATTCACGACACTCCATACAGCTTGTGTATACACCCCATTACTTACGAGACATCCTCTTGTGATCGGCAGATGTCCAGAGGTGTTCCATAAGTTTGATCCTAACATTCACGTACTCACACCAGGTGAAGTCATAGCTCGCCAACTCCGCGTAGCGGCGGGCTTTACGTCCGCCTTCAAATAGCGGGAGACAAGCCCCCGCTCTACGCAAGCAGGAATAGACACCTTTTGGGACAACCTCTTCACATCTGCCCCGTCCTCATGAAATTGACCCGCATCAATACAACTTCTTCACCTCAACGCCGGTGTAGTAGTGTTTCAAAATCCTGTCGAATGACCAACCTGTGCGCGATAGACTAATCGCGCCACACTGGCACATGCCAACACCGTGGCCATAGCCACTTCCCTTAAACGTGATCCTCTCGATGTTCCCCCCTGGGTTACGGTCGATAACGACATCGAAACGGTCTGAAGGCAGAATCAGGTCCGGGTTGGAGGTGCGCCCGATAACCCAACGGATACGGTCTTTCAGAAACTTATAGACCTCAGTATCGGTGTGGATCAGAAGCCGGGCTACCCGGCCGCCGGGTGTGCGTTCTGCAATCGTTACATCCCGTATCTGCCCTATCCGCAGATCCCGGCCACGGTCACTGGCGAGATACTGCTCCACCCGACCTCGGAGCTGATGCTCGGTGAAGACCTCTTGCCACCGGTAGTATTTTGACCAGGAGCAGGCGGCGCCATCGTTCACAGCCTTGAGATATGGGATTTCCTTACGATCCCACACATCGGAGATGTTATCCGTCATCCCACCACAGGTCGAATGGTAGTAGGCATCGATGAGCTCGTCATGGTATGTTATGATATACCCGGCAGTAACATCTATAGCGCGATTCACCAGCTTGTTTTCTACGCCGACACCTTCGTACACCTGGTCTATGATACTCGATTTCATATCGTAAGATTCCCCCTTATATTGCTTCAGGTGCGCCATGGCATACGTGCGCGCGGCTACGGCCTGCGCCTTGACGGCCTCGATTTCCCCATCGGATCGCCTCCCGATCTCAGGTGGTACCACCCCGCGCAGGTAGTCCTCCATGTAAACAATATTTATTAACTGGATGTTCTGTCCAAGGGGAAGCACTTTGATAATCCCACGATATTTCTTGTCATTTACCTGTATCCTATTGTCTGTCCCCCGTGGAATGATGTTGACTTCGTCAACGAGGTCCTGAATGACAGCTCCGTTGTGACTCTCAACGGTGAGCTTGAAGGTCCTATTCCTCACCTTCACCGGTTGTGAAGAGTAGTAAACATTTTGCTCTCCTTGAGCAAGGCATTCGATGGCAAAAGAATGAGGGCAGGAAAGGGTCACCCGATCGGCATTCCCTTCCAGCAGCACGCGCACGAAGGGGATTCTGATGCAGGACCCGGGCTTTTCCTCCTTCAGACCGGGCACTGTTGCACAGCTCCAGACAAGAGCCACAAGGCACAGGCCGGTCCCGATACGGGCAGCAAACCGTACCATCGATTTGAGACGAGGACGTGTCTGTTCTTCTCTGCTCATCGTTTCCGATTGACAGGTGGTTGTATAATCCTTCCCAGAACAGGCAAAGCTACACTAGCAGGGCCTTTCCTGCTCTCCCCCGGCACGATCAAGGGCTCAGAACGAAGGCAGGCTTCACCCATAACGGCGTAAGCGGTAGCTTCGATAAAATCGCCGTTGATGCCCAACTCGTCAGCCCGATGAATCTCTATCTCTGGTAGCTGCTGTCGGAGCCTGTTCACCAGGAAGTTGTTCTTTCTACCGCCACCGGTCAAATACAATTTCAAGAGATTTCCATCTCGGTGCAGCAGTGGCTGGATTTTCATAGCTATCGCTGTAACCGACAGCTCCACCGCTGTGGCCAGCATATCCTCTCCTGCCATATCAAACTGTTGGCCGAAATTAAGCATCTCCTGTGCCATATACCCGCCAAAGTCCTCTCTGCCACTGGAGACAGTGTTACCCGAGAAGAACGGATTAGCCAGAAGTAGCGTCAGCAGCCTCTGAGATGCCTTTCCTCGGGATGCCCGCACCCCCCGGCGATCAAACCTCTCTCCGTACAGTCGCTCAGAGAGGATATCGCTCAGACTGTTACCGGGACCGCAGTCAGCCGCACTCGGTCCCAGGCTTGATTTTTCCGCAGGGAAATAGAAGTAGTTGGCCATACCACCAATGTTGACAATCAGTCGTGAGTTCGCCGGAGTTGCAAAAAGCCGTTGCATGGCGGCTGCCGTGATTGGCGCTCCCTCGTTACCCGCGGCGATATCTGCCTGTCGAAAGTCAGCCATCACCATCTTTCCGGTAGCTGCGGCAATATGATCAGGCGAGCCGAGCTGCATCGTGCCGTTGACCGAGAAGCGGCCGAATTGCACTTCGTTAGGCAGGTGACGTACAGTCTGACCGTGGGAGGCTATGACATCCACACGTATGTTGTTTTTGGCCAGTCTCTTTATGTAAGCGGAAGCAGCACGGCCGAAAAACTGACCAAGCAGGCTGTCAAGATAAATAACCATGTCGAGATCAATTTTACTCGAATCGGCCACCTTTAAGATTAGGTCATGCAATTCAACCGGGTACGGTTTTGCGCAGCCAGCCAGATATTTGATGGCGACACCTCGTTTTGGACGGGAGATTCGCACTGCAGCCATGTCGAGGCCGTCGGCTGATGTGCCCGAATTGAGGCCGAGCACAACCAGGGCTCTCTCTGTCAACATACTCTTCAGAGACATAGTCTAAAGAAATCAGCGCAATACCGTACTGTCCAGTTTGAACTTGATGCCGGCGATGCGCCCCAGTGAAAGCTCGATACGCTCCGTCGATATGTCGCCCCTTTGGACTGCCTTGAGTAAACAGTCATACGCTTTGTTAGCTGCGCCGTAGTCCTGCCCAAAAAGCAATATGTCATGGCCGGCCATAAAGGCCGCCACAGTACGCTCTCCAATCGGCCCCAGAGGTTCTGCTCCGGCCATCGTCAGGTCGTCGGTGATGACCGGTCCGTCAAAACCAAGCCTTTGCCTGATCATATCGGCAACAACTTTGGCCGAGCCGGTAACCATCTGATCATCGATCTTCGGCAGTATTAAGTGGGTTGTCATAACCATATCAGCCCCTGCCTTGATGCCCTCGGCAAAGGGGATTCCCTCCTGCTGCTCCCAGACAAGCTCATCATAATCGGCAGTTGCCGTCCGCTTATGCGGATCGACCGCGGCTGCCCCCAGGCCCGGAAAGTGCTTTAGACAACTGAGCAGTCCGGCCTTCTTTGATATACGCACAGCTTCTTTCACATACGGAGCCACGGCTTCAGGAGTGGCACCAAAACAACGGCCATCCAGACAACGATTGGCCGGATTAAGAAATATGTCGCATACCGGTCCGAGATTGACGTTGATGCCGATCGATTCCATAAATACCGCTGATCGGGTGTAGTCTTCTTTGAATCGCTCAAGCTCGTTGCTTTGACCATACTCGGAAGCGGCGCGGTATTCCGCCGGAGCTCCTTTCAGACGGCAAACCCGTCCTCCTTCCTGGTCGATAGCAATGAAGGGTGTCACCACGCTGTATTGAGACCTTATGGCCTCTATGTTGTCCTTCGTTTGCCCATCTGTTCGGCAGTTTTCACCAAACAGTATTACTCCCCCTATCTGCTTGTTTACGAGGGACTCAAGAAACGGTTTGGGAGGTTCTCTGCCGGGGAAACCGACGATAAAAAACTGACCGATCTTCTCTTCCATTCTACTCATGTCTTTGCCTTTGTTCCAAGTGTGTCGATACTTACCTCAGACCGCCATTAGATAACACGGACCAGGTTTCTCCCTTCCCCTTTCGCTCGGTACAGAGCCTGGTCTGCAACTGAGACAAGCTCTTCCTGCGACTTTCCGTTCTCCGGGAACGAAGTAACGCCAACTGACACAGTTACTTTCAACTTCTCTTCCTTCCCCACATCAATGCTGGCCTTCTCCACTTGCTCACGTATGCGTTCCCCAAGAACGCTGGCCTCACGCTGCGGCGTTTGAGGCAGGATAACAACAAACTCCTCTCCGCCATAGCGCGCAAATATGTCAACGTCGCGAATACATCCTTTTATGATCCGCGACAACTCTTTCAGCACAATGTTACCACTTTCGTGGCCGTAGGTATCATTCAGCTTCTTGAAGCGGTCAATATCCACCATGATGAGCGAAAGCGGGAGCTGGTAACGTATGGCTCGCCGTTTTTCCTCCTGGAGCTTTTGAATAAAATAGCGATAGTTGTAAGCTTCTGTCAGCTCATCGATAACAGAAAGTTCCTCGGTCTTCTTGTGCAATTCTGCATTCTCCAGAGCCAGGGCGGCGGAACGGGCGACAATGGACAACATCTGAAGATCTCGTTCTGTAAACCGGTCAACATCGTTGGACTCAGCCATCAAGACGCCTGAACTCTGGCCGTGCGAGATCAGGGGCACCAGCATTAACGACCGGGCCTTCTCACTGAGCGGTTCGCAGTCATCGCGACCGGATATGTCCTTAACGCGAATAGCTTCGCCATGGTTGCACACTTTCCGGACCAGTTCCATTCTGTCCGACTCGATCGCCTTCGGATGGAAGTTCTTCTGGCCGGGCATCATACGAGCGCGGTAGTAGAGATTCCCGGAGCGGTCCTTAAGAATCATGGAAGTGTAGGGGTATTGCAAAAGGCTGCTGAGTATCCGCATAACCCCTTTGACCACACCGTCGGTGTCAAGAGTCGAAGCTGGAATTCGCGAGTTCTCATAAATCATTTCCAACTCTGCCTGCGATTTCTCCAGCTCGGAGGTTCGCCGGTTTAGAGTGTCAAATAGCTTCAGAAGCCGCTTCTCGGAACGCCTCATGAAATCTGAGGCATAGGAGAGAGCAAGGTAGAAAACGAGGAGAAACCCAACGCGCAGAGAGATATCACCCAGGTTGCTCAGAGTCAGGTCCTGATGGATGGCTCCCAGGTACGAAAGGACAACAATACACATAACCGGAATGGCCACTGAGAATCTGAGAACGTAGGCGGAAACTGAGATTGTCAGAAAAAACAACAGGTAAAAGGGAGAATGCAACACCCCCGTGTACATCACGAGCGTGGGAACAAGGATAATATCGTAGACAATACTTGACAGATAGGCCAGCTTTATGTCAAACTTGCCCTTGATAGCAACCAGGAACATGATCAGATGCAGGGAGAAAGTACCCAGAATGGCAAGGAAGAGATCAGGATCATATCGCGCATACTCTTCCACAAAGGCATACCAGGCGATGCCAATCAGCGTCATTACCCGGGTCCACAGATAGATGGAGTCGACGCGAGGCAGGAGGGTCTTGTTTCTATCTAGAAATAGCTTCATAAATGACATCCGAGCTATAACCAGTATATCGGTCGCTATTCGCTAGTTGTTTATGAAGCTGAAGAACTTAGGAAGGCAAAAAGGAGCTCGGTTTTGATTCTGTACGGGAGAAGAGTTTCTTCACCGATAGGGCCAGAACTCCCACCGCGAGCGCCAACAGCAGAATGTCGGTCACAGCCAGAAGCGTGTTACCGGTGGGTGCATACTTGACGACCAGAGCATAGACCAGAGAGGCAATCGTCGTAGCAAGCATCACCATTGCCGGGATAATGGTAAACCAGTTCCGTCTCCCTGCCCTGTGGAGCCAGACGCTGACGGCAATCAAAGTAAGAGCGGCCAGAAGCTGGTTGGTTGACCCGAACAGCGGCCATATCAGCTTATACCCGCTGGTCTTAGCAATTAAAAGCATGAGCAAAACTGAAAGGCCGGAGTTAAACCAGAATTTCATTATAATCTTGGGTGGGTTAACAAAAACAACTTTCCACAACTCTTCAAAAAGATAGCGATTTAGCCTTACAGCCGAGTCCAGAGTTGTAATCAAAAAACCTTCAACCGTCAGGATGCCAAAAACCGTGGCGACAGATACCGGTATCCCCAGAGAGTTATGAAGCAGGTGTCCTATCGACAATGCAAAGGCTAAAATCGGGTTGCCTCCACCGACTTGCGGCCATGTGATAGCCATATACTCCTTGAAGCTCAACGACGACCCAATAGCTATCAAGACAAGAATAGCCAGCACACCTTCCAGCAGCATGCCCCCATAGCCAATCGTTCTGGCTTGAGTCTCTCGCGCCAGTTGCTTTGATGTTGTCCCTCCGCCAACAAGCGCATGGAAGCCGGAAATCGCCCCGCAAGCAATGGTAATAAACAAAAACGGCCACATCGGCCCCATCTTCTGCGTTCCCACCGCGACATTTGACAGCGGCGCCGTCACTGCTAACCCATGAATGCCAGAAATAATGATACCAGCTATCATTAACGCCATGCCAAAATAGAGAATCTGGACGTTGACAAAATCTCTTGGCTGCAGGATAATCCAGACCGGCAGCCCGCAGGCAAAGAACGTGTAGATTGCGATCAGTACCATCCACTTTGATGGTGACAGCGTTACCGGGTGGTGAAAGCCAAAGTAGATAGAGAAAGCACCAATCACAAATGCAATTAAATAAGCCATCCAGGTTTTGATCTCTATCTTGGTCACAAGAAAACCGAGAATTGGAGCTAGCACAGTAATCACTATGACAGACATAGATGCGATGCCACCGACTATTCCGTATTGCTGACCATCGACTATCCTTGTCCTCAGCAATGTCTGCTCCGGACCAAGCCCCAGTCTTTCCAGTGGCCAAAATGATGCCAGAGCGACGGCTGTAAGGGAGAGAAAAGCCGATGTAACCAGAACAATAAGAATAATCGTGAAAATGATAAATAACAGGAATCCGGTCGGGCCCAGTGACTTACGGGCGATTTCGGCCATGGAGCTGCCCCGTTCGCGAATCGAGGCAAAAAGAGCCACAAAGTCATGGACGGCACCAAAAAAAATGGCTCCCAGCACGACCCACAGCCAGGCCGGGCCAATACCATACAAAATCCCCAGTGCTGGCCCCACAATTGGCCCTGCTCCAGCGATTGTGGCATAGTGATGGGCAAACAACACCGATGGTCTGGTGGGAACAAAATCCTTGCCGTCGTTGATCTCGACCGCCGGAGTGGGGCGATCCGGCTTCACACCAACTGCGCGCGCTATGAAGCGGCCATAGAAGCGGTAGGCAAGGATAAAACAGGCTAACGCCGTCAAGAAATATACGAGGACATTCATTGTCGCTATATCTGCCAAATATCCGGCTCACGCTTTCAACGCGCGCACGGCCCTAATAAAAACGATATTATCTATTTTTGCAAGAGGATATCTCAAGGGATTTCTGTGCAAGGCGTAGTTTCTTAAGTTGGCTTGAGGGATACTTGTCGGTATTTTTCTGTAGTTTTTGTTGCAATCATCAACTATATATTAAGCAACCTAATGTACCTGTTCTCGTAGGTAGCTTAGAGAATTGGAGAAAAGCACAATGAGAATATTACGCATTATTCACCGGCTGAATTATCCGGCGATTGCTCTAACTGTTGGCTTACTGTCCGCCGCTGGCGCTCAAGGATCAACCTTCCAAAAAGGCGACAATATCCACATTTCCAACCTGCATCGCATCGATGATGATCTCTATGTTTTCGGCAAGAACATCACTATCGACGGTCTCATAGATGGCGACTTGATGGCTGGCGCCTACGAAGTATCCACAAACGGAGAGGTGACAGGCTCAGAGAATGTATTCTGCTATAGACTGCATCATACCGGGGTTATCAGCAATTCTCTTCGGGCTTTCGCCAACACGGTCACAATCGACGGCAAGGTAGGCCGCTCTGTGATGCTCTTTGCCTATGATGCGTGTATCGGCAAGGGAGCTGTGGTTGAACGGGATGTCAGTATGTTTGGTTACACTGTTCGCCTTGACGGGACTGTCGGAGGGGATGTAATGATGCAAGGCAACAGGATTTACATCTCCGGCGAAATCGGAGGAGATGTCGACCTTGAAGGCGAAGAAATCAACATCGTGCCGCCGGCTGCCATCAAAGGGAACCTTACCTACACGTGCGAAAAAGAACTGGAGATCGATACCACTGCTGGAGTGACAATACTCGGCGAGACCAGGTGGGAACAGCCGAAACATAAAAAAGAAGAACAAGAGAAAGACGAAGAAACAAGCACCGCCGGTTTCAGATCGGTGATATTCAATCTCTCCAAGGTGTTGGCAGCTTTCCTATTTGGAATAATAGTCGTTTACCTTTTCAGGAGGTACGCCGAGGTGTCATTTCACCAATTGCGCACCCGCTTCTCGGTCTCTATAGCAGCCGGGTTCTTGCTCCTTCTTATTCTGGTGGTAGCCATGTTGATTCTGGTTGTCTCCACGGTCTTTCTGCTCATCGGCCTTGCCTTAATATCGGGTGAGATGGCGCCGGTAGGAGCCCTGGCGCTGGTGCTGTCAATGCTGATGATACCCATTACCACCTTCACAACTGTCTCCGGGGGAATACTCCTTTACTCCGGCAAAATCATCTGTGCTTTCTTGGTCGGTTACCTATTGGTGAGGATTTTCAAATCGAAAGCTGCCGTTCTGGGTAAGTGGCAATTGCTGTTCGGGTTGGTAATACTTGTAGCGCTTTTTGCAGTGCCATATATCGGCGTTTTAATTTATGTGTTGGTCAGCATTACGGGCGCCGGGGCGATTGTACTAGGGATCAGGAACTACCGCGCCGAAGTAGATCAGCCACCCGACCAGAGATCAGTGACTAGTGGCGGAGGGCAGCAATTCAAACGATGAACATCCACCCGCTACACCTCGCTTTCGCGGATCCGAGGCGGCAGTCATTTGCCCACTTTCATCTATGTAGACCGCCTGCAAATCACTGAACGGTTCGCATTCCTTGACAGTATGACCATACCGGATTAGTTCCTGCATAACATTGACGTCGAAACCTCCCTGCTCAAGGTAGATCAGATCGGGTTTCCACTGGTGATGGAAGCGTGGCTGCTCAACAGTCTCTTTAAGACTCAGGTCAAAGCGTGTGAAGTTTACGATGGCCTGCGCGACCACAGTAATGATTCGCGAGCCGCCGGGTGCCCCCAAGATGAGGAACGGCTTTTTGTCTTTGAGCACCAGGGTCGGCGACATTGAAGAGAGCATTCTCTTGCCGGGTTCGATCTTATTCGCCTCGCCGCCGATAAGGCCATAGATATTGGGATAACCGGGCTTGATGGAAAAATCGTCCATCTCATTGTTGAGCAGGAAACCAGCACCGTCAACAACCAGTTTGCACCCGTAGGCAGTGTTCAGCGTGTAGGTGAGAGCCACCATGTTGCCCTCGGCGTCGCAGATCGAGAAATGCGTCGTCTGCGGGGACTCCTCACTGGGTGGTGTGCCGGGTCTGATGAGGTCCGACGAGAGAACATGTCTTTCTTTGATTAACCCGCGTCGACGATTCAGGTAGCTGACGTCAAGCAATCCACCAGGGACATTGTAAAAATCAGGGTCTCCCAGGTGTGCGGAGCGATCGGCAAAGGCCAGTCGGGCAGCTTCGCAAAAAAGGTGAATATACTCGGGTGAGAACGGCGTGAATGTGGAAAAATTGTATGGTTCCAGCAACTTGAGAATCTGACCGATAGCGATACCGCCCGAACTGGGGGCCGGCATCGAATAGACTTCAAGGGAATCAAACGAAAAATGAATCGGCTTGCGCCATTCCGGCCTGTAGGATGCCAGGTCAGATTCGGAAATCAGGCCCCCATGCTTGGTCATGCACTTCACAATCTTCTCGGCGACCGGCCCACCGTAGAAGCCGTCGGGCCCCGCCACCCTAATGGCATAGAGAGTTATTGCAAGGTCTTTCTGAACCAGTCGGTCGCCAGCTTTCAGGCTTTTTCCTTCCGGGAAGAATATCTTTGCCGTTTCCTCAAAGCTATTCAACTGATCTCTGTATTTCTCAAGAGAGCCGGCAAGATACTCATCGAGGATAAATCCGGTGTCGGCCAGCTTTGCGGCGATACCAGCCAGAGTATCCCAAGGTAACGAGCCATAGGATTTCCACAACTCGTATAACCCTGCAACGGTTCCCGGAACCCCGCAGGCCTGAGCGCCAAACGTAGACAGGTTTCGTATGACTTTACCCTGCTTATCCAGGTACATCGTCTCGGAGGCTTGTTGGGGAGCTCTTTCCCTGAAATCGAGCGCCCGAATCTCACCGGTCTTTCCGTCCCGGATGAGAGCAAAGCCGCCGCCGCCAAGATTGCCGGCCTCGGGATGCACAACCGCCAGCGCCAGCCCCACTGCCACCGCAGCATCGAAAGCATTACCTCCCCGCTTAAGGATTCCCTTACCTACCTCCGTGCCTATGGGAGCCGCTGTTGCCAGTGCTCCTCTGTCATAGTAGTGAGATACTTCGACTCCGGAACATCCGAAAAACATACCAATCCACAGGATCACCCCCACAAATAACAGGCGCCGGCGGGGATTTCTCCGTACCATCATCAATCCTCAGACCTACTTACGTCGTTCGACCAAGAAAACGATTCCATCCGGGACATTGATATTCAGTGCAATACCATCCTCCAGTTCCTTGGCAGTCATTTTCAACGGCTCTGCCTCCTCGCCACCGAAGAGGTCGGTCAATTTCAGCCTGGGGGCTTTGAAACCCGCTTTCTTGAGATTGGCTCTGATGATAATCTCCTTTTTCGTTGCCTCTAAACCATCAGACAACTCCCCAGGTGGAGGCGCCACGACAAACAGGAGCCCCCTTTTCTCTCCCAGTTGAAAGGAAACATCTATGGACGTATCGCTGCAATACAGGTACGAGGAAATCTTCTCTGCCGACAGGATCGTTTCGACAAAGGATAGCTTCTTGTGATTCCCGCCTGAAGCGATATCGAAAGTGAAGAAGTAGAAGTTACCCTTGAAGCGCGACGACGAGACACCGATCAGCTTAGTCCCGGATTTCACAATCTTCCTAACTTTCGAGTCATCGGTTGAACGGATAGAACCGAAAATATGGGTCGGGAACTCTCCCCGCTTATGGCTGACAGTGCCGATACGGTAGTCGACAGTTGTTTTTATCCGGAAAGAGTTGGCCAGTATCTGACAATCTTTGAGGTTTTCGTCGTACCTGGGCATCAGCCCACAGGCGATAACTGTGACTCCCGCTTTGACCAGTTCCACGATGGCTTCCTGGTCGCGGCGTGACATAATCTCCGCACAGGGAATAAACAGCAGCTTGTACTGCTTCAGCGACTCATAATCCTGGTTCTCACGGATACCAAAGTTGAATTTCAGGCGCATCAAATCTCGGCAGAATCCCCCAGCGGATTCATCCAGGAGCCTGCCCAGGTAGGTGAAGACCTTTTTGCTTGAGGTCAGACGCAGCCAGGAATACAAACGGTTGCCGATAACAGCTATGTCTGTCGTGGATTCCATCTCTTCCAGACCAACCGTGGAGAGGGCAAGATTGAATTTCTTGACGACTTCGTAACCCTCCGAGATGGTGCCGTCATTGTGCAGGGGAGCACCATACCAGTGATCGCGATCAACGAACATATAGTAATTCATTCCCTTGAACCCGGCTGCCAAACCGGCCGCAAGGTAGAAACGCCGAGTATTATTCTTAATGGGAGCAACTTGCTCTTCCCTCTGGGGGTCTTCCGCCGCGGCTCCCGATGTGAAAGAAGTGGCAAAGGCAAACCCATACTCGGATTTCAAGAAGCGGGCCTTGACAGCAAGGTCGAAGTAACTTCCCTCCGGGAATACGTTGCTTCCCAGAAACGGGAATCTGTCTTCAGGCACCAAGTTGAACGCTGGAAGCAAGTCGCCGGGTCGAAAATAAATGGAACGGAAAATGAGTGGTTCTACCGTGTAGGACTGAAAAATATCTTCCATAGTTTCAAGGTATGTGTTCAGTATATACTCTCGGAACTTGAACCAGTCAATCACCCGCGGGTAGTCCTTCAGCTCCAGTTCCGTAAACTTGCGAGGCGGTTCCACCTCCTCGAAGCTCTTGCAATTCTGCTTGTACTGGCTGTTGAGCTTCTTGATATCCCCGTAGAGATCTTCCAGAAAAGGAGGGTAATATTTCTGCAGTACGTCTGGGTTATAGTCAGCGCTGTCCGGCTCAAGGAAGCGTCCGAAAGAGGTTTCGTAATCAAGTTCCACCATGAACACCGGGCCCCTCGGATGGATGTAATTCTTGGTGGTTTCAATGACATTCTTGAAGTAGTTCCTGAGATGAAACTGGAAGTTCCGGTGCAGATAGCTGGGCAGATAGCCGCTATTTACACCATATTCATCCCTGAGCCGTTTTTCCTGTCCGGAGGCATCCCTGGCGAATATCTTCAGGTCATTGTAGAGCGACTTCGGCAGCCCTCCGTTCTCTAACTGCCCCGCAACCCAGGGCCCTGGGCGTAAGATCACTTTGAAACCGAACTCCCGGGCCAACTCGAGGTAGACGATAAGATCTTTCTTAGGATCGGTCATCCCCGAAAAGTCGAGGAACTTGTTTTCGTCTTGATGCACGTTCCATGGCACCGCTGTGGCAATAATTTTGAAACCAGCCCGCTTGATTCGTTCGAAACAAATCGACCAGTACCGCTTCTCAATTCTGAAATAATGGAGCTCCGCCGAGAAAGGAAGATAGGTTTCCTTGCCTATAGAGAACCTGTTGCCGATGACACCTAACATATAACGCCCTGTGTTTCAATAGGTTACAGAAAATATACCGCTTCTCCTCAAAACTATTATTATACTAAAATTCAGCCAATTAGTCAATAATAAATATGTAATCCATTCTCTTATAACAAGTTAACCCCCCCCAGCATATTCTGGCCGTTTCCGGTGACCTCCTAATCTACCATTGGTTTGCGACTGCGCTTTTCTCAGGGCTGATCTCGAGTATGAAGAAGCTCTTGCCACGACACCGCCGGGTTGGTAGATTGCCGACAATGAGATGCCAATCTGCACCAAAGGGACATAATGACAGATACGCTACTACCGGGATCAGCGATCGAAATCGTTGAGTTTCAGTCGCGTTATGCTCGGTACTTCCGCGATCTCAATTACGAATGGCTGGAGGAGTACTTCGAGGTTGAGCCATATGACAGGATAGTCCTGAATGATCCCCAGAAGCAGATCATCAAGCTGGGCGGATATGTCTTTTTAGCGCGGGTAGAAGCGGAAGTTGTCGGGGCCTGCGCCCTTCTGAAGCATACGGAAAGGAAGTACGAGCTGGCCAAGATGGGCGTCACCGAGCGGTTTCGTGGTCGTGGTGTCGGCCGCCGTCTCACCCAGGCGGCCATCGACAAAGCCCGTGCCCTTGGGGCGAATACGCTGGTATTGGCAACCAGCAGGCTTCTCCCGACTGCCAACCATCTCTACGAGAGCCTGGGCTTCCAATACGCCGACCTGTCCGTCATCGGCCCGCTGCCGTACAAGCGGGAGACGATTGTCATGGCGATGGAATTGTAGGCTACCACCCCGGATCAAGATTGGCGGGGTGGCCCACCATTTAGGGCTTGTTGATAAACCCCGTTTTAGGGCAAAAAGGTATCAAGAAATCCGTCATCGCGAGGAGTCCGCCTTTGGCGGACGACGTGGCGATCTCATTGTTGCCCATAGGGATCGCCGACGTGTGAGATTGCCACGTCCGCCTACGGCGGACTCGCAATGACGAGAATGGGACTTTTTCAACAGGCCCTTTATGGTGGGTTCATAGGACATGGATCGCGAACTGGTGTTTTACAGAAAACGTTCAGGACAAGTGTTTTTTGTTAGTGTCTCTTTCGAGATCGCTATCCTGGCAGGTGGAAGACAATTGCCCCCTCATGATATTTGGACTTGGCTGCCTTCACTTACAATTACTTTCCTCTTTTACACTGTAGCAGCTGCTGGCGTCATTCTGGGTTCTGAGTATAGACGGCGGATTAGGATCATTAAAAATAATCGTCAAAAAACAATCGCAGGATTCTCTGTTCAAAAACCATTTCCAACCGATCAGGAGCAAGTCATCAGTGAAATTCAGGTT
>Ga0315551_10000492_pt1 | contig 31545 bp, 28 predicted proteins | sample SalMarSW160290MG_FD_203678 | JGI IMG/M metagenome (GOLD analysis project Ga0315551, IMG submission 203678) | Salt marsh sediment microbial communities from the Plum Island Ecosystem LTER, Massachusetts, United States - Salt Marsh Sediment SW1602-90 ...
TGCATACCTGGAACTCAACCGGGCCTTATCGCGCTTAGGTAGTCCCCCCCAGCAGAAAGACACACCAAGCGAGCGAGGCGTAACACTTAGCCGATTGATCCCAACAATCGCCGGCTCGATCGATTATCTGTTGAATGAATACCAGAACGAAACCTATGGTTTCCAACCAGGAGATGCTCTAGCTGCCCGCCAGGCGGGGATTGACATCCGCAACAGTTCGATCGTCGTCCGATTTCAACGCCTGATCGCCCGCTTTCAGGAACCCCTCAACGAGAAACGAATTTTATTCACCCGTTAACCACGATGAGCTCTCCCGTGGACGACGATTTACTCAATTCCTCTTCTTCCTTACCTCTAGATAAACAAATCCTTCGCTTGTGTGAGCTTGCTGATCAGATTCGGGAAGTGCTCCAAAAAAGCGCTTCTCAATTAGACAGTACGACTCTAGCAGAAGTTCTGGATGATCTCACCCAATTGGTGGGAGCCCTTAACCGAATCGGTCGGAAGATATCTAAAATCGAAGAAGAACACCATAATCTCTTTTCTTTGGTGAGCATCAGCCATGTAATCAATTCCTCATTAGAACTAAACGAAGTGTTGCGCATCGTAATGGATACGATCATCCGCCTGACTGGTGCAGAACGTGGATTTCTCATGCTGCGCGATGAGGCTGGCAACATGACCATTCAAATTGCCCGAAATTTAGAGCAGGAAACCTTGGAGACTTCCGACTTCGCCATCAGCCGCAGTGTGGTCAACCAGGTAGTATCGAGAGGTCAGCCGGTCTTGACCACAAATGCCCAACAGGATCCGCGCTTTGACAACCAGGAAAGTGTTATTGCCCTGAATCTTCGCTCAATCTTGTGTGTCCCCCTAAAAGTGAAGGACGAATTGACTGGCGTAATCTATGCCGATAACCGCATTCGTACCGGGCTTTTCACCGAAACAGAGCTGAATCTTCTAACCGCTTTTGCCAATCAGGCTGCTGTAGTGATTGAGAATGCTCGGTTGTTCGAATCAGTCCGGGATACCCTCGCTGAAGTTACCGAATTGAAAAATTTGATGGGTGATGTCTTCTCCTCAATAGTAAGCGGTGTGATCACCCTGGATGCTCAAGATAGAATTACGCTTGCCAACCGTTCAGCTGAAGTTATTCTCGGCTTTGACGAATCCGAGCTACTAGGTCAGGACATAGTAGATATCTTCCCTACCGTCTCCTCCGACTTCACTTTTTACCTGGCTTTTGTCCGGAAGACCAACCGTCAGATCATTGGTCGCGAGTTCCAGCTGATTTTGCCGAAAAGGGGTCCCGTCACGCTCAGTTTCAACCTGGCTCCTCTTAAAGACGCGGACCAAAACACCCGCGGTATCGCCATCGTGCTGGACGATCTCACCGAGAAACGGAAACTAGAAGCCCAACGACGCTTGTTTGAACGTATGGTTTCTCCAGCAGTCATCGAGCAAATCAACACCAATGAATTGAAGCTGGGTGGCACACGGACCCAAATCACCACGCTCTTTGCTGATATCCGCGGATTTACAGGTTTCAGCGAGCACTTTGACCCCGAACAACTGGTATCTGTGTTGAATTGCTACCTGGGAGCCGCTACCGAAGCCATACTCGCCCACCAAGGAACCATCGATAAATTTATCGGCGACGCCGTTATGGCATTCTTCAACGCCCCTATCCCCCAAACCGATCATGCCTTGCGAGCTGTGAACGCCGCCTTGGCAATCCGGGAGGCTATCATCGCAGTTCATGAAAAAATGCCCCCAGAATTCCGGCTCTCGTTCGGGATTGGCATTCACTACGGTGAAGCTGTTCTAGGTTTGATTGGCACTGAAAAACGCATGGATTACACCGCCATTGGTGATAGCGTGAATACCGCCAAACGCATTCAGGAGAATGCCGCAGCCGGGCAAATTCTGATAAGCGCCAAGGTTTTCCAACAAGTAAATCACCAGGTCAAAGTCCGTCCGGTCGTACCAGTCCAAGCAAAAGGTAAAAGCCAACCCATCTTAGTGTATGAGCTATTGGCAATGAAGAAATGAAACCTTGATTCCAAGGCCTCTATGCGTTTAAGATATCGAGACAGGCTGGTGAAGGTTTTCCCCGATAAATCGAAACAAAACCCCCTTCGACACGGAAAGCATCCACCTTCTATGCCAACAATTCACGATACTCATCTGCTAACAACGTTGGTGCGCCACCAGTGTGCCAGAAAAGAATCCTTTGATCCTTAGGGAAGAAACCCTTACGAATCAGGTCAATTAAACCTGCCGCAGCCTTGCCGGTATAAACCGGATCGAGCAGCAAACCCTCCTGGCGTGCAAAAAGATAGATTGCCTCTAGCTCTGCCTTTCCCATCGCCCCATAGTTTTCACCAAGATAATCCGAATTAACCTGAATATCTTCCTTTTTAAAGCGTCTGCTCTCTCCTAAACGCTCAGCAATTTCTTCTGCCAGGGATGCTACCCTGTCTTCCATTATCTGCTCTGATTTAGCTATGCTAATGCCTAATATCCCCCCGTGATAGCCAAACAGGTCAGCTCCCGCAACTAATCCTGCCTGGGTGCCGCCTGATGCGGTTGCAAAAACTATCCAATCCGGAAGAAAATTTTGCTCAAGCATCTCTTTGATCGCCAGAGCATAAGCAACTGCTCCGGTTGCGTTAGAGCCACCCGTGGGGATCAGATAGGGTCGTTTTCCGCTATCCCAGGCTTGCTCAAAGGTTTGTTGTAATACTTGCTCTCTTTCAGCAGGATCGCTCCACACAATTTCCGCTCCCAGCAGGCGATCAAGTAAAAGGTTGCCCGAAGGAGATTCCGGTGGTTTGCCTGCCAGTACGAGCATACATTTAAAACCATACCTGGCCGCAGCAGCAGCGGTCTGCCGGCAGTGATTTGACTGAACTGCCCCAACTGAGATCAAAGTGCGCGCCCCATGCGCTTGCGCTTCAGCTAACAGGAATTCCAGCTTACGGGTTTTATTGCCGCCAAAAGCCAGACCGGTCTGGTCGTCTCGCTTCACGAAAATTTGTGGTCCCCCTAATGCCCCCGAAAGACGCGGCATTGGCTCAATCGCCGTAGGTAAATGCGCAATTGGGAGTCTGGGCAAATTTCTCATGAGTTCCCATCCTGTCTATTAAAAAATAAAAATTTGTCCTTTGCTAAGCGAGAACGACCCTGTTCTAGATCTTCCTCACCCAATCTATTACTGCCGTTTACCGCCTAAAAGATCAAACTGCTAAGAAGTCTCTTGTCTGGGTTGCCCCTCGCCTACGCATCAGATCCAGCATTCTTGGTAAGACCTGGGTATAGAGCCGGTAATAAAAAGGGCGGACCGGTAAATCCCACGCACCGATCGTGCGCACTACCTCTCCTCCAAAACCCTCTTTGAAGCGATATACGCTCCATAACGGATCACCTGAACTAAAGACATCTGGTGCACCCCATAAATCATATGTCTCGCACCCCAGGTTCTTGGCACGTCGCATGGCTTCCCACTGCAGCAAGTAATTCGGCATTTTCTCTCGGTGTGCTTCTCGCGACATGCCATACAGATACCAAGCTTTTCCATTGAAGTGAAAAAGTATCAAGGCTGCTACTGCTTCATGGTTCACCTCAGCGATCAGCGGCTCCGCCATATCGGCCTGCATAAAAGTCTTCCAGACCTGCTGGTAATAGTCCGCTTCCCGGATGACAAAACCATCCCTTACAGAGGTTTTAGCGTACAAGTGGAAGAGCATGTCGAGATCGCCATCTGAGCCAGGACGAATGGTGACACCCTTACGACCCGCCAATCGAAGATTATATCGCGTCTTCTGCTTCATGCGCGCCAGGAGTTCATCTTCGGAAAGTGTCAAATCGATTATTACGGTATTTCGAAACTGGATTTGCTCGCGTGAAAAACGCCATCCGCGTTGTGTCAAATCAGATACTACTTCATCCCCCAAAGGGTCAGGACGTGCCTCAGGCACGTCGTCTATCCCCTTTCCTAGAACTACCTCTGGATCGATTTTGATAAATATGGCCCTCCTTCTTCGCGCCAGGTTCTTCAAGTCGCTCAGGACCTGCTTTCGCAAGCCCATCTCGGACCAGTCCTTTAAGATCGGTCCTTTTGGGACATACATCACCCGCAATTGTGGGCCAAAACCCAAGATGGACACACTGCGCTCCAGCACCATGGCGAGAGCGGTTAGATCTCCTTGACGGTCGTGCCATACAGTTGGGGTTGGTTGCCAGCCAAACTGCGATTTAACCTTTGCCCACTGCCAGGTCTGTAGGATGTGCGCTTTGGGTAATGAGGTAAGCAGTGAGTTCCAGGTAATGGCGTCCATGAAAGCATCAAATCCTAATTAAGAAAGAAACCGAGTACAGAAAGCCCGACAGATCAACGGGCATCCCCGACAACTTCGCCTTTTCACTCACCCCCGCTTCTTCCTACCCACCAACGGTAAAATTTATATAATATCGGTTTGTAAGCGCGGTCCCATGGACCCACGGCGCGCCTTAATTGCCCTCCGAAGCCTCGCTTGAAGCGGTACACACCCCACAATCCATCAGAGCGCTTCGTAAATTCTCCCTCCAGCATATCTTCATCAAAATCCGGGACGCCCCATAGATCATATTCGATGCACCCATGAGCTCGCGCCCAACGCATGGTTTCCCATTGCAGCAGATACGTTGGCATCCATTCGCGATGTACCTTCGAAGAGGCTCCATAAAAATACCAGGCGCGCTTGCCATGTGCGAAGATCATCAAAACCGCTAAAGGTTCATGGGCGTACTCTGCTACTAACAACTCACATTCGTCAGGCGGGTGAAACAGCTCGTAACTTCGACGATAATAATCGAGACTGTGCACTTCAAATTCATCCCGTTTGCCTGTCGCCTCCATTAGATCGTAGAATATCTCTAAATTTGCCAGTGGCCGTATGACAACCCCCTTTTTTAACGCTAGGCGAATGTTATAGCGCGTCTTTTGTTTCATGCGTGCCAGGATGGTCTCCTCATCATCTCGCAAATCCACTAGGAAGGTACGCGGGGGTTGTATAGCTTGGGGGCTTATTAAAAACCCTGGTGGAGTAATAGCAGATTGCGCTTCAGGTATGCATTCCCACAGATCGGGTTCGACTTTAAGAAAAACACAACCTTTCCTTCGGCACAACGCATCCACTTCTGGCCAGAGTTGCTCCCATAAGAGACTTCTTCTCTGTTCAGGGTCACTCTTGCCCCCCTGACCAACTGGCCCTTTGGGGATATAAGCCAGGGTTAAACCGGGAAAGAAACGCCGGAAAAGCACCTGGGCGCCAACCGGGTGGTTGCCACGTGATAGCACATGGGCAACTTCCCAGCCAAAGGCAGCTTTGAGATCACCCCAAGCTCTTGTTTGCAACAGGTGGGCATCCGGATAACCAGCCAGGAATGCTTCCCATTCTGAAGTCGATATTTCAGGCATACCCGAAAAAAATTTCAACACTCTCTTTTCAACGGGGAGAAAATATCTTCCTCGCCGATCAAAGGCATTCTAGATTAAGGAATATTAGAGGACGGAGGTCATATCAGGTGGCGGCGTGCTGCGGACTGCCGCACCTGGGATGACTGTGTCAAGCAGATCTACGATGGCGTTGGCATCGCCTTCTCGAGCCAGATATTCCAGTTCATTTACAGTCCGATTGAGCACAGGTGAGCTTATGATGTCTTCATCAACCAAGCGCAAGATATCTGGATGATCAGTCGATTCGAACTGCGCCCACTTATCCCACAGGTCTTCGCTTAATTTATCACCCGGACGTATACCAGTAAAAACAATATCAACGTCACGGCCCGGCTCTAATCCCGACAATTTGATCAAATCCTCCGCTAAGTCCAGAATCCGAATTTGTTCGCCCATCTTGAGGACAAACACCTCCCCACCCTTTCCCATCACGGCAGCTTGTAAAACGAGGTGGACCGCCTCTGGTATGGTCATAAAAAAACGTTTCATTTCTGGATGGGTTACGGTCACCGGCCCGCCTCTGGCGATCTGGCGTTTGAAGAGTGGCACCACGCTGCCGCGGCTGCCCAATACATTGCCAAACCGCACCGCTGAGAACGCCCGACCCGAACGGTGAGCTGCCTCCAGAACCATTAGCTCTGCCAAGCGTTTTGTGGCACCCATCACACTGGATGGACGGATGGCTTTATCCGAAGAAATCATCACCAGCCGTTCAACGCCGTAGCTCAAGGCTACTTCGACCACATTACGCGTACCTACCACATTGTTGGTGATTGCTTCCTCCACATTTATTTCCATTAAAGGAACATGCTTATGGGCAGCGGTGTGGAATACATATTGCGGGCGGTGGTTTTCAAAAATCGTACTCATGCGGTCCAGATCCCGCACATCGGCGATTACGGGATGAAGAGGCAATGAAGGGAAGCTTTCCTCTAATTCCAACAAGGTAGCAAAAATGCTGTTCTCGCCGTGACCGAGCAGGATTAGCGCAGAAGGACCCCATCTGGCAACCTGGCGGCATAATTCACTCCCAATAGATCCACCCGCCCCAGTGATCAGCACGCGTCGTCCACTCAGGCTTGATCCGATTAAGTTTTCGTCAATCTGGGCCGGTGCCCGCCGTAACAGATCAGCGATATCTACTTCTCTCAGGCGACCAACATTTATCTTGCCACCAATCAGTTCATAAATGCCCGGCATAGTCCGGAAAGGGACGCTTTTACGTCGGCAAGTTTCGGTCACATGCCGCACGACACCCCCTGGCGCGCTAGGAAGCGCGATAATTACTTCTTGAATACGCTTTGAATCAACAACGCGCCCCAAATCGTTGAGTTTCCCCGCCACAGGGACATCGTGGATGTGTTGTTTTTGCTTGGTAGGATCATCATCTATGAAGCAGATTGGCACGAATTTCAGTTGAGGATTTTTCTGCATCTCCCGGACGACTAAAGCTCCTGCGTCTCCTGCACCCACGATGAGCACCCGGCGTTCTCGTCCTGGCACCTCCGCGGCGCTACTTCTACTCTCTGCCAGGAGTCGTAGAGATAAACGCAGACCACCGACTGCCAGAATAGACAGCAACCAATCAATCGCCAAAACACTGCGAGGGAATCCCTGGTAGAGATTCAAAGGGGTCAAGAGAATAACGATCAGCGCCACTACCACTGAAGCAGCCGTGACCGCGGCCGCAATTAGCTTCAGCTCTCTTATGCTGGCATATGCCCAAACTCTGCGATACAAACCGAAGTTGAAATAAACAACTGGTTTGACGACTAATGCTATGCCAGTCATCCACAAGGCCTGCGGAAAATAATCAAGAAACAACGGTCCCAGTGGCAAGCGCAACGCGAAACTGGCTAGTACTGAGACCACGATCATAAACAGGTCCCCCAAAAATAGCGCTCGGTTGGGATAGCGTAAGCTGATCCTCATCTCATTGACCTCTGAAACCAAACACAGTTGCAGGTGTGCGCAACAAAACCAGCAGGTCCATCAATAAATTTCGATGCTTGATATAGTATAGATCATATTCTAATTTCGTCACAGTCTCTTCGATGGTCGATGCATAGCCAAAATTAATCTGAGCCCAGCCAGTTATCCCGGGTTTCACTAACAACCGGGCTCTGTAAAACGGCACATGCCTCTGGAACATTTCCACCAGTTCTGGGCGTTCAGCCCGCGGTCCCACCAAACTCATCTCACCCCGCAACACATTGATAAATTGTGGCAATTCATCCAGATGGGTTTTTCGTAAAATACGACCGACCCGCGTAGCGCGCTCATCGTCTTCTTTTGCCCATTGCGGTACACCATCCGGTTCTGCGTCCTGCCGCATGGTGCGAAATTTAATAATGTTATACAATTGGGCACCCCGTCCATAGCGGGTTTGAGAATACAGCACTGGCGGGCCGCTTTCTATCAAAATCGCCACACCTACAAAAGGCATCAGTATCAGAGTGGCTGCCACCCCAATCAACCCCCCGGCGATGTCCATCAGTCGTTTGCCAATCTCATAAAATCCGCTGGTACGACTTTGGTCAACGAAAGAACGCAAGAGCCAATCTGTTTCTAATAATTTTATAGGCACTCTACTAAGTAAATCCTCATAAACCACCGGCATGCGGGTTATTTGTATGCCTCTTTCTTGTGCGTCTAACAATGTCTGGAAGGTCTGTCCTTTCATCTCGCCCGAGATTGCCACTAATAGATCCGAAACGTTCTCCCTTTCAATGATCTCCAACAGGCAGCTACAGTCTCCTAGTACTTTATGGTTTTCAATTTCCATTCCGACCTTCTGGGGGTCGTCGTCGACAACCCCTACCAGATAGAATGGGGGCGGCCATAAATCGTTGATCACCTGCAGCAAAGTCTCACCTGTCTTTCCTGCCCCTACCAACATGACCCGGCGCATGAATTGAGGCGCGGTAAATATTCGTATGTAGATATAACGCCAGGCCAGGGTCAGTAGCGCGGCTGCCACAAGAAATCCAGCCACTCCCCGGCGGGGTAATAGCGACTTGGGAGGGTCAGTGAAGTAGAAATACAGCAGTAGATATAGTCCCGAGCCGATTATCACTGCGATCGCTACGCCCCGGACTGTTTCTCTCCAGTTTCCCGATCTCCTGGTATCGTACAACTCGATCATCAAAATTACCCAAAAAACCGGAAAAAGGTAGAACCAAATCGGCGGGCGCTCTCTTAGGAAATCAAGTGAAAAACCTCCGAAAAATGGGGCAGCGCTGGCCCAGAAATACAAAGCGCCGATCAATGCGATTGATGCCATTAAAAGATCGCCGATCAGCAATACGACTTTGCGCTCACGTGGGTGCAAGCGCCACCGATTAGATTTGTGCACAGGTTTATGGAAGGTCATAAACCAAACATGGAACTGAATAGGCTGAACAAAAAGGCTGTGCCCCATGCAAAATGCATAATGGCAATTGCCAAAGGCACGCCCATCAATAAAACCGGGTCGCGCTTCTCCAAAGCGGTTTGAGCGCCCGTAACCAGTAAGGCTAAAGCATAAAGGGCCACTTCTAGGCCAAGCAACATGCGCGCCAGCGCATACCATATCGCTAAAATTCCCAGGATTGGAAAGCTGAGCACGAAAGCTCCTGATAGCTGTCGCCAACGGAGCGTGTCTGGATAACGCCGTATCATGCGAGCTTTCCAGTAACCATAACGCCAATATTGCTTGGCTAATTCAACCATCGATCCACGGGAAAAGTACGTTGAACGAATAGCGGGATCCATCCAAATGACCCCGCCTGACCGGCGCACGCGCACATTGAACTCATAATCCTCGTTCGTCATCAGCGTCTCATCAAAAGCGCCAACCCGTGCAACTAATTCTCGATGAAAAGCTCCAAAAGGAACCGTGTCCACCACCCGGGCTTTTCCGCCTAACCGATAGCGAGCATCGCCCACGCCCAAAGGGTGAGCAGCCGCGACGGCAATTGCCCTAGATTGCCAGCTTTCCCCACCTGGCCGGATCTCCCAAATTCCGCCTACATTATCACCCAGACCTTCCCTCAGAGCATCTACACATCTGGTAACGTAATCTTGGTGAGGTATAGAATGCGCATCCAATCGCACGATGTAATCGCCCTTAGCAATTGCCAGCGCCCGGTTGATCCCAACCGGGATGACATGCTCAGGATTATCTACAATCCTCACGCAGAGATCGGGATGTTCGTTTTGAAACGTTGCGATCACTTGTCGGGTGCAATCGGTAGAAAGTCCATCTGCGATGACCACTTCCATATCTTCTAATGGGTAGCTTTGCCCGCAGACCGCTTCCAATAACAACCGGATCGTGTCTTGTTCATTGTAACATGGCACCACGATGGATACACTAGGCATAGCTTATGGTTCGTATAGCTTCGTCACAATAATTAGTCTCAACTTAGGTCACCTGATTAGGCAAAGGGAAGTTTTACCACAAAAACGCTACCATCTCCCCGGTTGCTATAGGCGAATATCTCTCCTTGATGAGCTTGTACAATTTCGCGGGCAATCGCCAATCCCAAGCCGGCCCCACGGTTTTCCGCTCCAATTTGTGATTTATCCACCTGGCTGGTCGCATTTCATCCAGAGCTGCCAGAGCTGCCCAACCATCACCTACCGCCTCCACCCGAAACCCCACCCTTTTAAGGTACATACGAGCCAGTTGGACGATGTTAGGCTCATCATCAACAATCAGGATCAGTTCACCTGACATTCAAAACCCCAAATAATATAGGACTTACACAGTTGGTGGGAGGATGGGGGTGTTTGGGCGGGCAACACCCGCCCAAACACCCCCGATTTTCCTGTGAACTGCGTAACTACTACTATTATTATCATGGTCTAGTAAAAGAATAGTGAAGGGGACAAAAAGTATATCGCTTTTCATGATGGGTGTCACACTAAGTATGATAAAGCACCAGTTGTTTTGAGGTAAAATTGTGACAAGAGAATTATTCCAGAAAATCATTCCATTTCACGGGAGGTACACTCAATGACCTACATTATTACCAGCCTTTGCCTGCGCGATTCCGGTTGTGTGGATGTCTGTCCGGTGGAGTGCATCATTCCAGGCAAGCCGATTGAAAAGTGGCCGTGGTTTTACATCGACCCGGATACCTGCATCGACTGTGGAGCCTGCGTTCCTGAGTGCCCATTTGAAGCCATCTTCCCCGAGGACGAGGTACCTGAAGCGTACGAGGCCAAGGGCGAAGAGTATCTCAGCATGCCCGCTGGCGTCGCAGGATTCGATACGGTTTACGATGGCGAGGACCACCATGGTGAGTCAGTCCATCTCAAGCACACTCGGGTCCTGGAAGCCGGAGAGGTTGTCGATCTAACCAAAGATATTCAGCCCAATTATAATTACTTCACGGAAGGTCCTGGCTACGACGCCTTGGATTAAGTTTCATCCAATCTCACTCAGATAAGGCTGCTTATAATAATGGCCTGGTGGAGTATCCGCCGGGCCATTATTATATACATTAGTGGGGGAAGTTTTTTCAGATCAAGGGTTACGTAGTTCCAAATTTCCTGCGCCCATATCTACATTGATTGTTATAGAAGGACCACTTCCTTCTATAACGTAAATGTCGCCAGAAGAATTCCAGGCACCACTTGAATTGACGTTGGTGAGACCTCCTCTCATGGAGAGACTAGTCGCGGTTCCCTCGGGTACGATAATGTTTAAGTTACTCAAACCAGATTGAATGTCAACACTGGCATCATGTTGTAACTCACCGGTAAATTCCAAGGTATAGTCGCCAGCCCCGCTTTTGAAGACCATATTAGTGAAGTTAGCATTCGCCAGACCGGTTAAGGTGACCTTGGAAGCGCCAGTTTCATATCGTAGGATACTCATCTCACTCAGGTTCTGCTTGGAAAATGAAACACGGTTTTCCGAGGCCCCATCCGTGATATGCAGACTCCGTAAGTCTAATCCGCCGAGTTCGAGGCTACCTTGATATGCTCCCGCGGCAATGCGCAAGTTAATCGGAGCGTTGCCCAATTTGAGATTCCACTCATTGATCACATTTGCTCCAATATTTGGAATCCCTTTTAAATCAACGTTGCCCTGGTTGATACGAACATTGTTGCCTGTTTCAGTGATTTGAGGTTTAAAATCCGCCACGTTATAGGTAGCGCTGCCGGAGACAAGCGCATCCTGCCCATCTGGATTAAGGGTCAGCTGGCCTGCCCCAAAAACCAGGGTAAGGTCTGTCACAGCGCTGGTAGCCCCGGGTAAGTGTACAAAAATATCATCAGTTACGGTTGGGCCGGTTTTTATCTCCGTAAAAGGTAAGTTAATAGTAAAGCTGCAAGCCATTATGGCAAGCATAAGCATAATAACAAGGACAAAAGCCAATTTGCGATCCATAAATTTCCTCCAATAACTCATTGACGAATCAGACTGAAGTCGTACAATTGACATGGCAAGGTGTCATTCTGAGGGAGCAAAGCGACCGAAGAATCCCTGAATTGCTCGATTAAAACGGTCGTAACATGGACTCTTCGCTTCCTTAGGCGGCTTAGAGTGACATTAATATAGCAAATTGTCCGATTTTGTTTTGGTTGCTCCATCAGATAGGGTAATTCGGTGCTTTGATCTTTAATAAAATATACGTTCAAAGGGCCTGTAGGTCGCGGATTGGAGGCTATTCTTAATGGTGAGCTTCATAATACCCTACAGCTTCAGGGGCTACAACAGCATCGTGAGAAATGCCGGATGGCAAGTCCAGGCGATCTTCTGGGTTAAGTCCGCTTCCTATCTTAAGGTGATCTGCCTAATAATTTGGTTTCTCAACAATCCAAATCTAGATGCCCTTTACAGGGACGATTTTGGTATTAGTCTTCGCTGCCGCTCATTTGGATTGATCCATTGAAAATTTGGAAATTGATAGTACTATTCCACCTGAGAGATGCTGGGTAGATGAACTGATCATTTTGACGGATAATAGACTTCGGGTCTTGCATTCCTGGTAAAATTATGACACAATAACTGGGGGGAGATGGTAACATAAGTTTTATGATTTGTTGACCCCCTATTATTAAATATGTTAATTCTTTTTTCGGACAAAGGAGCAAGGAATGGATGAGATGAAAGGCAAACAGTTTGATGAAACTCAAAGCGATGTCTCTCAAGGCGATATCGCCAGTGAATTTCGCGCCTTGGGAAATAACCTAAAAAGTGTGTTGCAGTCGGCATGGGAAAGCGAGGAACGTAAGAAATTACAGGTGGAAATCGAGGCTGGTCTGAAAGACTTCAGTCGTTCCTTGGATCAAACGTTTACAGAATTCAAGGACAGCCCAACTGGTGAACAGCTCAGATCCGATGTTGAGGAGTTCAGAGATAGTATTAAGAGCGGTAAGGCAGAGAGCGAGGTGCGGTCTGGTTTGTTATCTGCTCTGCGAAGCATAAACGAAGAGCTTGAAAAATTATCCAAATCCAAAGGTGCTAGGGTGCAGGATAAATCCTCCGAGGAGAGCTGAGATGCTGGCTCCTTATATAAATATGGAAACTCGGGTAGGCGAACCTATTCCTGTTGGGGATGCCACCATTGTACCCATGGCAAAATCATTGCGTATTCAAATCCCGGGATTGCCGGGTGGATTGATCTGGAACCGACCTGTTTCTGTGCTGGTTCAGACATCAGATGGTGGCGAGCAGGTTTTGCCCATAAGGGACGTAACCCGCCGGGCTCAATTGGGTCTCATCTTCGGTAGCATGATGGGCTTATTGGCAGTCTGGCTAGTCAAGAGACTTTCAAAAAAGGAATAGAAATTAAAGAAAGGAGATGTGTATATGGACGAAGAAACATCTTTTACCCCAAATGAGGCGGAAGTAGGCATAACAGCGTCGGTTGAAGCGGTGGAAAACACTCTTAACAAATTTCTTGATACTGCCAATGTTTCTCGTGTTTATGGTGAGCCTATCTACCATGGCGACACTGCCATTATCCCCGCAGCCGAAGTCTTAACCGGTCTTGGATTTGGAACGGGCTATGGCTTCGGAAGCGGTAATGAAGGAGAGGGTGGGAATAGCGGTAAGGGAGGGGGTGGCGGTGGAGGGGGCGGTGGTCGTACGCTAGCAAGACCTGTTGCGGTGATTGTGGCCTCACCGGAAGGCGTGCGCGTCCAGGAGGTGGTGGATCCGACCAAGATCGCCCTGGCGGCGTTGACTGCCGGGGGGTTCATGATGGGCATGCTAATGCGCTTGATTAGCCCGAAACGCGCCATGCGAGAAATCAAGGGCGAGTAAGAGACAAACGCCGAGTTGCTCTGAATTTGAGCCGCTCAGCGGGAGTTAAGACGACTGAAAGGGCTGACCCGCAGGGTAAGCCCTTTCTCAATAATAAGCATGAGCAAGCTGTCCATATAGCGGTTCTATGGCTCCGGTCACCTGGAGCGAAGGCATAACTGGAAGGCAGCTTTCTTGAGAGCATCTGGTTTAAGGCTTTATAGCTGCCTGAAGCATGGCGCGACCAATGACTTCAGCGAGCTCAGGATTGTCTTCCTCTAGAAGGACTGCGAGACTCAACTGTGTTCCGTTCCAGGACGGCAGAGTACCGGCCAAGTACCAGGTGACCTTACCTAAAGAGCCGTTAGGCGTGCTTGCTAAGGTTTGCCAAACTGGCAGACCTTCAACCGCCAGACTTTCGGCCAGGTCATCAGCAGCTTTAGGGGTAAATACCTGGAGCGATTCTCCGAGAGATGGCAAGACGACCCAATCAGCTGTCGGTGTATTGACTGCTGCGGCTAAGCGGGGAGCGGGTCGCTCGCCAGAGGTGCTAATGGTCGTAGCAGCCAGGGCCATTTGAAGCGGGCTGACGCTCACATCTGCTTGACCCACATAGGTGGATTGTGGATCGCGCAAAGAAAGCGGCGCTGGTTGAGTGGTCGTCGGCAGGCGCAACTGTGGGGCGGTATAGAGCCCTAAGTTGGTGTATGTTCGCAGGACTGACTGGCTGCCTAACGATCGCCCTAATGCAGCTTGCGGTCCAGGACAGCCGTTGGCAATCGCAGATTCCCAGGTCAGCTCTTCGGGTGTGCGGGCGCAGCTCAGATCAAGTCCATCGGCGCTGAATTCGAGCGTTTGGGGGAGGGCAGGCAGGCCGCCGTTGGCATCAGCTGCAGCCAGTAAAAAGACTCCCAGGGCTGTGCCAGGCTGGTAGCTTCCCAGTGCGGCGCGATTAAAAAGTGGCGATCGGCGGTCTTGAGTGAGCTCGTCCCAGGTGCTATCAAGCTGGTTGGGATCGAAGGTGGGATGGGATGCCATCGCCAGGATTTCTCCACTGCTGGCATTCAACAAAACCAGGGCAGAGGCGCGCTCGCCAAGCAGCTCATCAGCGTTGCGCTGTAAATCCAAATCCAGAGTGAGGCGTACGTCCAGGCCAGGCGGCGGCTGTCCATAGAGCAGGTGATACCACCAAACGGTCAGTCCGGGATTGCCGCGCAAGCCTCGCAGGTAATCATCCAGGCTGGCTTCTAGACCAGCTTGGCCGAAAATTGGATGAGTGTAACCAATCACCGGTCCCAAATCTGGATATAGTGTCTGGCGCTCAAGATTGCCAGGAACACCCGTGGTGTCAGCCAGGGGGATATCATGGCGGTCTAAAAGAGCGCCACGACGCACATACTGGTCAGCAATGGCTCGGCGAGGATTGTCGGTGCGTTTTACTAACGTTGGGGCAAGATAGAAGGACCACCATCCTGACAAAACGCTTGTAGCTACCAGGCCGGTAATAAGAAAACCTCCCAGGTATAAATAGGGCTGTGGGGAGAGCTGCAAGGATGGACGGTTCTCTGCATGATCGCTGATTCTCAGGAGAATAAATAAGGAGAGGAGGGCTGTTACTAGGGAAGAACCTCCGTAGGAGACCAAGGGCAGTGTCACACCTGTAAGAGGCAATAAACGCAAATTGCCCCCAATGATCAACACGCTTTGAGCGACTAAATAAGCGCTGATACCCGCAGCAAGGTATCGCCGGAAGCTATCTTGAGATTGGAGGGCAATTTGTAGTCCGCGGCCGGTGATTAAAGCCAGCAAAATAAGTTGGGCGATTACGCCGAGCAGGCCGGTTTCTTCTGCGATAGATGTAAAAATAAAATCAGAATGAGGGATCGGCACCAGGTTTGGATAACCCAAGCCTGGACCGCGCCCGAGAAGACCTCCGTTTGCCACGGAGATTAAGGATTGGACAATCTGGTATGAGCGACCGCTGGGGTCTAACCACGGATTAACCCAGGCATTTATGCGTAGGCGGACAACATCGAAAAGGAAGTAGCCACCAGATCCGAAGAGAAGCAGGCTGCCTGCCCCAATGGGTATAAGGCGTGCTTTCCTGGTACCTAGGTAACTAATGGTCGTGTAAAGAAAGATGAAAATCGACACAGTTCCCAGGTCGCGCTGGACTACCAGCAGGAGGAGTGCCAGACCGGTCATAATTAGCGTGGGTGCCAGCAGAGCAAGCAATTTAGTTGGGATCAGAGGGTGATCCGCCAGGTAGGCAGCCAGGTAAATAATCAGAAGCAGTTTGAGCGGTTCCGAAGGTTGGAAGTAGATACCGCAGCAACCCAGCCAAAGCCTTGGGCCTGTTGGTGAGGCAGGATTGCTGCCTAATAACAGGGTTAACGCGGTGAGTAAGAGGCCGCAGGTCAGCCACAAATATTTGTAGCGACGCAGTGAATCTATCAGATCGGGAAAACGTAGTACCAGAAGAACTATTGACGTGGCTACCAGGAGCCAGATGCTCTGTCTTAAACCTAAGGAAGGTGTCAACCGCCAGATCATTAAAATCCCCCAACCGCTTAGCAAGGCCCCCACTGGTAGAATGAATGGGTCACGATTAGGAAGAAAACGGGCAGTCTGTTTGTGGAGAAGGATGATGGCTGCCAACCAGGCCAAGAAGCCCAGCCAGGGCTCCCAACGATAATTTACCTGCCAGGTACGCGAGCGGGCAGCCGGAGAGAGCATCAAGGCCAGGGAGTACAATCCGAGAAACAGGGCCGCCAGAGTGAGTAATCGGCCTTGAATCCTGTCAATCGAAAGTGAGGAGGGATGGGTAAGCAAAGATACCATCAAATCCGGTTACTTCAAGTATTTATCTATCAGCACGCTAAGTTTTTTGCGTGTTTCGAGGGGGATAGCATCGATTGATGTGATCAGCGCAGTCGCTAAAGCTTGTGAGCATTCACAGTGACGTTCGGGGGTGAGCTGTCGCACCAGAATGCGGATAGCTTGTTGAGCGATCTCGGTGTTGCGGTTGAGAACCTCGATGACTTGCTCAACCGTTACGGGCTGCTCTGAGACATGCCAGACATCGAAATCAGTGACATGTGCCATTACGGTATAACAAAGCTCAGCCTCCTTCGCGAGGAAGGCTTCGGGAGAGGTGGTCATGCCTATTAACGACATTCCCCAGGCGCGGAAGGTATTTGATTCAGAACGTGTAGAGAAGCGGGGTCCTTCAATGGTTATAAATTCTCCTCCCGAGTGGACGGGAGCACCGGTTGCCTGAACCGCCTGGTAGACTTGATCAGATAAGTCCGGGCAGAAAGGATCTGCCACGCTGATATGAGCAACCAGACCTCCCTCGAAAAAGGTACGTTTGCGATTACGAGTGAAATCAAAAAGCTGGCTGGGGATCACAATATCGCCAGGCTTATAGTCATCTCGCAAGGAGCCGCAGGCGCTAATGCTGACTACCCGTTCCACGCCTAGCGATTTTAGCGCATAGATGTTGGCGCGGAAGTTGATCTCAGAGGGGGAGAAGTGATGACCGAGACCATGCCGCGCCAGGAAAGCCACCCTTCGGTTTTCTAGCGTACCGACAACAATCGGAGCGCTGGGTTTACCAAAAGGGGTGTTCAGGTCGTATTCTCGGGTCTCTTCCAACCCGGTCATGTGGTAGAAACCTGATCCACCGATAACCGCTAAGGTAGGTTTTTCTGTCACAGATTACCACTCCTGTTGGAGGATGTTTCATTTAAATTGAACGCAGAAGCACGCGAAACTCAAATTTATGGTCACTATCATACCTGTAGGGAGGTAGGCTGTCAATCAGGGCTCTTCTTCGCCAATCTCAACGGTTAGGATCACCTGTCCAAATCGCAATTGATCCCCAGATGCGATGACTAAGGGCTGGGAGACCAGCTCCTGGTTTAGAAAAGTCCCGTTCTTAGAACCCCGGTCTTCAACCCACCATTGGCCTTGACGGAAAGATAGGCGGGCATGATCGCTGGAGACGGTCAGATCATCGAGAGGACAATCCGCAGCTGGATCCCGTCCTATCCGGATATCTGCTATTGTGAATCGGTATGTCCGCATTTCTGTGTCCGCTTGGTGTAATAATCGGATGGCAGGGGTCTGATGAGAGAGGTACAGGTCGCTATGGCGTTTTAGATCCCGCCAGATAATTAACAGCGCGTAACCCAAAAAAGCGTACAGGCTCAGAAGGAGACCGACTCTCAGGATGAGAAGAACAACACCGCTCATGAATTCTCGAGATCACTCTTCCTGGGGATAGGGCATAATAGGGTGGGTAGAATCCTGATCTCCGTTTGTAAAAGAGGCGGTATCCTGCCCAAAAATCAGGAGAGCACCAGCGAGGGAGATCACATCACCAGGGTGAAGAGTGTATTGTTTGATACGCTTTCCATTGACAAAGGTGCCGCCGGTCGAGTCAAGGTCAAATATAATAAAGCGACCATGCTTGGCTCGCATTTGGGCATGAATTCGAGACACGCGCCGATCATCAACGCACAGGTGATTGTCAGGGCGCCGACCGATGTTTATAACCGCATGGGTAAGGGGAAACATATCTTTGCCATTGACGATTAAAAAGGCGTTGCTTGGCATCGATTCAGCCTGGTCATCTGTCTGGGTGGTTAATGTAGCAGTTTTTCCGAGCTGTTGGTGGCTGAATTGAGCCTGAATGCGCACCTGGTGAGGGCTTGCCTTCACCGCGGTTGCCACCCTGATGATTGGCGGTGAATAAAAATCTAATCCAGATTCTTCACCAGCTTGCTGAATGACGGAGGCGAGCTCAGCCAACATAGTGTGGTTCTCCCGGAAAACAGCTGCATCGTCTTGATCGGTTTGTAAAGTAAAAAGGTTTGGTGCATAGATCTTCCCATCAGATTTTGTTTGAAGATTATCCTTCATAGCAGCTAGTAGGAGAGAGGCAAGATCATGGTATATTTCCCGTTGGGGGAAAATGCGGGCGGCATTTCCCTCTATTAGCGCTTGAAGACGGGTTTCTAGTTGGAAAAGTTTGTCTTGTAGCATATTTTTGGTTGCTCAAAGATTGAATAAATTACGTGAATGATGGGGGTCGGAGATATTCTCAAACGCTGAGCACGTCCTGCAATTATAGAGGATGGTGGTTTATCCTGCAAGGATAGCCTTGATGAGGGGCATGTCAGATTAAAGGCAAGTTTACAACCTGCCCCCAAACCCCATTTGCTCCAGAACTAGTTACACCCCTTGGTGATGCCAGATGTGCCCTGAAATCATGATGGTATACTAATTAATGATGACTACTCGCCGAACCAGTGGGTATCGCGAACTCGAACATATTGCCGATTGGGAATTAGAGGTATGGGCGCCCGACCTGGCCAGCTTATGCGAACAGGCGGCGCTTGGTATGTATGAGTTAACAGGAGCGCGCCTGGTACTCGATAAGCGTTTGAAACGTGAGTTGGAAGTGCATGCTCTCGATCGTGAAAGCTTGTTGGTGGCCTTCTTGACGGAGCTGCTTTACTTAGGGGAGGTGGAAGGCCTTGGTTTTGATATGTTTGAGATTTCAGTAGAAAATAATACGCTGAGGGCTCAACTAAGCGGAGCGCCATTTAAGGCGCTATCCAAGGAGATCAAAGCGGTCACTTACCACAACCTGGCCATAAACGAAAGTCCATCTGGGCTTGAAGCCAGAATCGTGTTTGATGTTTGAAGGATTTTTAAGAAATTGCGATTAGTTTCAACGCTCCCTTGGTAAGAGAGGCAAAGCTATGGTTAGTTTACAGGACATGAAGCAAACCTCAGAGTTCGAATGGGAGATCCCCCAATCCTACCGGTCGGATATGCGCGTCCCTGTGCGGATTTTCGCCACGAAAAAATTGCTTGAGGCGATTATGGATGATAAGTCTCTAGAGCAAGCGGTCAACTCCGCCACCTTGCCGGGGCTGGTCGGTCACGTGGTTGTTATGCCCGATATGCATCAAGGTTATGGCTTTCCTATCGGAGGGGTAGCCGCCACCCGCTTACCGGAAGGGGTGATCTCACCTGGCGCGATTGGGTATGATATCAATTGCGGTGTTCGCCTATTAGGCTCTCAAATCGAGTATGAAGCTGTGAAGCAACACCTGAGCGATCTAGCTACAGCCTTGAACCAGAATTGTCCCAGTGGGGTAGGAAAGAAAGGGCACTTGCGATTGAGTGAAAAAGAACTCGATCAGGTTTGTCAGACAGGAAGCCGTTGGGCGCTCAAACAAGGTTATGCCAGCGATTCCGACCTTCGCCGCACGGAGGAGAGCGGGTTCATTGAGGGCGCTGATTCGGGGAAAGTGAGCAGACGGGCTAAAGAGCGGGGACGCCCGCAGGTTGGCACCTTGGGAGCCGGCAACCATTTTATCGAAGTGGATGTGGTGGAACAAATCTTCGATAGCCAAGCTGCTCAGGCGATGGGCCTGGTGAAAGGCTATCTCGTGGTGCTGATTCACTGCGGGTCGCGTGGGTTCGGACACCAAATCTGCTCGGACTACGTCAAGGATTTCCAAGGGGCAGTACGTAAGTACGGAATTGAGTTACCAGATCGAGAGCTGGTATGTGCTCCACTGAATTCGACTGAAGGGCAGAACTACCTGGCAGCCATGCGTTGTGCTGCAAATTACGCCTTCGCAAACCGCCAGGTGTTGGCTCATTTCGCCCGGAAGGCTTTCGAGCAAGTCTTTGCTGGTAAAGTACGCAACTGGCATCTGCACCAGGTTTATGACATCGCCCACAATATGGGTAAGATCGAGACGCATACCGTTGCGGGCGAACAGGTGAGGGTTTGCGTGCACCGTAAGGGAGCTACCCGCGCATTTGGCCCAGGTTTTGAGGGGTTGCCGGAGGAATACCGTTCGATTGGGCAACCGGTTCTGGTTCCTGGCAGTATGGGCACGGCGTCCTGGGTACTGGTGGGCACTCAAGGCAGCATGGAGCGATCCTTCGGTTCTACCTGCCATGGCGCTGGTAGGGTAATGAGCCGTAGCAAGGCGAAGAAAACCGTGTGGGGGGAGGATCTCCGAGCTGAGCTGCAAGCCATGGGCATCCAAATCCGGGCGGGTTCGATGGCTGGATTAGCAGAGGAAGCCCCAGCTGCCTACAAAGATGTGGATGATGTCGTAGATACCGTCGCTGGGGCGGGGATTGCCAAAAAGGTGGCTCGCTTACGACCGGTTGTAGTGATCAAGGGTTAGCAAGAAAGAGTATCAGTTGAGTCGAGAGAGTTTGGTTTCTTGGGGGAACTCGTCGGCCTCGAAGAGCGTCTAAGCACAGGAAGAGAAATCTAGAGGAATACATGTTCCGTAGATTAATTACACCTTCTTTTCTTATGGCTATGTTGCTGGTAGCCTGTGTTGGGCCAACCGCCATGCTGGAAAGCCCTACGGGAGAAGTTTATCCAGCTTCACCACAGAATGCCACACCCGCCATTGTCGGGACCTTGCCGCCTTATCCGGCAGGTGAGCAAACCCCAACTCTTATCCAGACGCCCATCGGTTCAGACGATACGGTGGTTTCACCCGCTTATCCTGCTCCGGGAGATGCTTATCTCTCACCAATGAAACCCTTACCGGGAGATAACCAAATGATCCGAGGAAACGTATTTATTGAAGGCAAGGATTTGCTAGTTTTGGAAAGCTTCCCGCCCCAATTTGTGCTACACCTGACCGGTGCGCTGCCTACACCATGCCACCAGTTGCGAGCTGAGGTGTCCGAGCCTGATGAGCAAAACATCATTAAGGTGGATGTTTATTCGATAACAGATCCAGACCAAATATGCATCCAGGTCTTAGAACCATTTGAAAAAGATATCCCCTTGGGAAGCTTCACCAGCGGGAAATATTCAGTACTGGTAAACGGTGAAAAGGTCGGTGAAATCAGCCCTTAGGATCAGCCTGCCCAGCTCAAGCATGAGTGGCGCACTTTTTGGATGCGCCACTCAATGTTTAACATATCAAGAGGCAGGTTTCTTCCTGGATCGAGAAATCCGGGAAAGCTATCTAGTGTGATAATATCTGGGACAGGAACAGCTTTGTCCGGTCTTCCTGGGGGTTATTAAAGATTTCGTCGGGAGTGCCGCTTTCCACGATCAGACCATCATCAAAGAAGTACATGCGATCGGCAACAGCTCTGGCGAAGCTCATTTCGTGAGTGACCACCAGCATGGTCATACCGCTCTTGGCTAATTCGACCATGACATCCAGCACTTCCTTGATCATTTCAGGGTCGAGAGCTGAGGTGGGTTCGTCGAAAAGCATGATTTTTGGCTGCATTGCCAGGGCGCGTGCCATGGCCACCCGCTGTTGTTGACCGCCTGAGAGCTGCCCGGGAAATTTTTCAGCCTGTTCTGGTATGCCCACACGCTCCAGAAGCTGCCCAGCAATCTCCTCCGCTTTTTCTTTAGGCCATTTGCGTACCCAGATAGGCGCAAGCGTGATGTTTTGGATTACCGTCAGGTGAGGAAAGAGGTTGAATTGTTGAAAAACCATGCCGGTTTCCATGCGGACCTTCTCGATATTGCGCACGTCATGGGATAGTTCAATGCCATCTATGATGATCTGGCCTTTCTGGTGTTCTTCCAGTCGGTTAAGCGTACGGATAAAGGTTGATTTTCCTGAGCCGGAAGGGCCGAATATCACGATCACCTCCCCCTTGTAAACTTCCATGTCGATACCTTTTAAGGCTTGAAAATTGCCGTACCATTTGTGTACATCTCGGCACAGGATGATCGGTTGTTCGCTTGAATGGTTGGCACTCATGTTAATCTCCAGGAGGCACGTTATACATATTTGTATTCAGATTGTTAGTGCGACATGCTTCTCAAACTATCTTTCAAGAGTGAAATCAGGTACTTTACCGCTGGCCAACACCTAGAGCAACTTCTAAACGTTGGCTGGCATAGGACATCAAGTAACTTAAGATCCAGAACACGGCGGCTATGAAAAGGTAAACCTCAGTCTGGAGGCCGATATATTGCGGGTTGGCCTGCAAGATAGAACGGCCTACGCTCAACAATTCTAACACCGCAACGCCGGATGCCAGGGTAGTATCTTTAAACAAACTGATGAATTGCCCTACAATAGGAGGGATAACTGCACGCAGCGCTTGCGGCAGGACGATCAGTATGGTGATTTGAAAGTTATTAAGGCCGATTGCTTTGGCAGCTTCTACCTGACCAGGTGGAACAGCGGCTAAACCACCCCTTACGTTCTCTGCTGTATATGCTGCGCTGAAGAGGGTCATCCCCAGCAGAGCGCGTAGCAATCGATCGATACGTACTTCCGGCGGTAGAAAAAGGGGTACGATAATAGAAGATAGAAAGAGGATACCAATCAGAGGCACTCCGCGGATTACTTCGATAAAAGCGGTGCTGAATATGGTGACCACCGGCAAAGAGGAGCGGCGACCTAGCGCTAACAGCACGCCGATTGGAAAGGAGAGGGTGATACCCCCAATCGCCAGGATCAAGGTCACCATGATACCACCCCACAAGCCGGTCGACACATCGGGCAGAAATGCAACGCTTGAAATCCCGTGTAAAAGCACCAGCGTGATTATAAGGGTGAACACCCACCCGAATAAGACAGACAGGGGACGGACGAATTTAAAACCTGCGAAGGCGAATCCCAGGTAAATCACTACCAGGTTGGCTAACAGGAAGGCGCGCATCGTCAGTGTGAGCGTCTCGGCTTGGAGGGGCCAGAGAACACCGGCTAACAGGAAAAGGGCGTAAGTAAAAGCCAGGGTGCGCAATACACCCCCCCAGACTCGCCAGCTACCGCCAAATAGAAAAGATGATAACACTAACCCAACTCCCAGCCGCCAGAGGTCATCTCGAGGGTATTGGCCCACCAGATATAGAAGCGGGTTGTTTGAAATGGGTTCCCAATTAGCTGTGAAAAAAACCCAACGGAAAGCGCCTGCCAGCGTAAACAATATCACCGCCAGAGATATGACTGTCAGCAGGCTGTTCAGCAAATTGTTGAATAGATTCTCGCGTAACCACTGCAGGGCGCCTGGAGATTGGGGTGGTCTGACGACTTTGCTGGTTGCTGCCACGATTACCTCTCGATGAACTGAATACGGCGGTTATAGGTGTTTAAAATCATAGAAGTTAGCAGGCTGATAATCAGATAAACCAGCATGACCAAAACGAAGACCTGAATGGCTCGCCCAGCCTGGTTGATGGTGGTCTTGCCGATGAAGAATAATTCGGGATAACCGATGAAGAACGCCAAACTAGAGTTCTTGGTGAGGTTTAGATATTGGCTGATCAGAGGGGGGATGATCACCCGCAGCGCCTGGGGTATGATCACCAAACCCAGCAACTGCGAATAGTTTAGCCCCAGGGCGCGAGCTGCCTCTAACTGCCCACGGTTGACAGCTTGAATTCCAGCCCGGACGACCTCGGCGATGAAACCGGCGGTGTAAGTCACAAGCCCGATCAGTAAGGCGGTGAACTCTGGAGTAAGGTGAACGCCGCCCTGGAAGTTAAATCCTGATAGCTGCGGGATATCGAAAGTGATGGGGTTGCCCCCCGCCAGAAACCATCCAACCAGCGGAAATAAAATCAGGATGGCAAGGCTGGTGAGACCGAAATATGTGGGTCGACCGGTAACTTCACGAACCTTCCGCAGCCAAATAAAGGCAATGATCGCCAGGAGAATACCAGCAGTACTAGCCGTAAGGAATATCGTTCCAGTAGAAGTAAGCCTCGGCCAGGTCATGTAGAGGCCGCGTTGATTGATGAAAATTGGTCCGGGCCAGGTGATGCTTTCCTGTACTCTGGGAAATTTCAGGAACACTCCCCGGTACCATAGGAAGAGCAACACCAGCAAGGGGATATTGCGATGTATTTCAACATATGCTAAGGCAATCCGGCTGATCAACCAGTTCGATGAAAGTCGCATCAATCCAACCAAGGTTCCCAATAATGTCGTGAATACGACCCCGAGGATGGCGACTTTCAGGGTGCTGAGTACGCCCACCACGAAGGCGTAAGCAAAACTGCGTGAAGGATCATAGGGGATGGGAGTCTCGCCGATGGGGAAACCAGCAGATTCATTTAGAAAGCCGAATCCCAAGGATAGGCCACGCTGGGCGGTAGCTTTTATGACATTGTCGACCGACCAGATGATGAAACCTATTATCAGGATGGCGGAGATGACCTGTGCAGCAATGCGAAGGACGCGTTCATCCCGCCAGAACGGGATCTCGCTTCGAAATTGCACCTGATTTATACCGGAATGCCGGGATGTCATCAGTAGGATCGAATTTGAGGGGTGCAACCCCGCACTCGGGGGGCACCCCTCGAGAGTTGCTGTTGTATAGAATTAGCGAAGCGGTATGCCGTAAATCAGGCCACCCTCAGTCCAAAGATTATTCAGACCGCGATCCAGTGTAAAGGATGTACCGTTCGGCCCCATAAAACGATCATAGATCTCACCGTAGTTGCCTACTGCTTTGATGGCTTGTACCATGGCATCTGGTGACAGCCCGAGATCTGCCTGGCCCCAATCGCCTTCTACTCCAAGCAAGCGCTGTACCGTGACGTTGTCACTGGCCTTCATGTCTTCCACATTGGCCTGGGTTACGTTGAGTTCTTCGGCGTTGATCAGACCCCACATGGTGATCTTGACGATGTCGAACCACTGATCATCGCCTGCGGGAACCGCAGGGGTTAGGGGTTCTTTAGAAATGGTGATGTCTAAAATCACGTGAGCCTCTGGGTTGGCAAAGCCACTGCGTACCGCTGCCAACTGGGATTTATCGCTGGTGGCGGCGTCGCAACGACCCTCCTCGTATGCGCCATACACCGAAGCAGTATCCTCGAAGGTCACAGGGGTGAAGTTTAAGTTGCGCTGTCGGAAAGCGTCTGCCAGGTTAAGTTCGGTAGTGGTACCGCTGGTAACACAGATGGTGGCGCCATCCAGCTGCTCGATGGTGGTGATGCCGCTGTCAACTGGCACTATGAAACCCTGACCATCGTAGAACATGACCCAGGTGAAATTGCCCCATTGCGCATCGCGGGTGGTGGTCCAAGTGGCATTACGGGAAAGGATATCGATCTCTCCGGTTTGCAAAGCTGGCCCACGTTCGGCCGCGCTTAAGGGTACTACCTCAACAGCTTCAGGATCTCCTAAAAGCGCCGCGGCTACCGCCCGACACAGGTCGATATCGAAGCCAACATTGCGGCCATTTGCGTCCAGAAAACCAAAGCCGGGCAGGTCAGTTCGACCTCCACAAATTATCTTGCCACGGTCCTTAATGCGTTGAACAACCGTACCGTAACCGGTTGGTTGGACGGGGGCGACAGGTGCTGCCTCTGGGGTCACCTCGACAGTGACGATAACGGTTTCCACAACTTGTTCGGGTTGGCTGACTGATGAGGAACCCTGGGTGGGCTCTGGAGCGCTAGTTGGCTGGGAGGTTCCGCAGGCTGCGACAACCAGGGATAATGCGATCAGGATCGCAAAGACGGGAATTAATTTACGAGACATGCTTTTCTCCTCCGAATGGATATTTAATCGAGATGGTTTTTTCGAGCGAAACCTAATAATTTAGTGAATATTATATTTGGCCTATATCACCTCCTTTTGATGGAATGATTCAGGTTATCTCATATTGGCTCAAAGAAATATCCCAGCTGCCAATAATTCGAGTTTTTAGCGTCAACCACGGGAATTGCGTGTGCAAGTGCACTCAAGCCCTACAAAATGTCAACTAATTATACGGGAATAGAAAGCATTGGGCAAGCCAAATTCGTGGTTTTATCCGCAATCTTTGAGTAATTCGCAGATTTAAGCGCTGATCCGGGCTAATTTCGCAACTCACGAATCGCCAACCAGGTAACGAATCCGCTCCCACGGTGGAGCCTTACTCTCTTCTGCCAATATGCCGCGCAGCTCGTATATTTGGTCGCGTAAGACCGCCGCTTTTTCGAATTCCAGGTTAGTAGCAGCTATCTTCATTTGCTTTTCTAATTCGGATATAACCCGTTCCATCTCGGATTTCGGTAGCCCGGCGGCACCTTTTAGACGGTACTCGGCTTGCGGCTCAGCAACCGCATGGGCTGCAACTTGATCGGTAAGGTCACGTACAGCTTTAACGATGCTGACCGGTTCTATACCGTGTTCTTGATTGTATGCGATTTGCTTGTCACGCCTGCGATTGGTCTCATCGATAGCGTTGTGCATTGCATCGGTGAAGTTATCGGCATACATGATGACTTCACCGTTGATATGACGAGCAGCTCTCCCAATGGTCTGGATCAAAGCTGTCTCGGAGCGTAAAAAACCTGCTTTGTCGGCGTCTAGAATCGCCACAAGGGAGACTTCCGGTAGATCGAGACCTTCTCGCAGTAAGTTAATCCCGACGACCACGTCAAACACCCCCAGGCGCAGGTCACGCAGGATACCCACCCGCTCTAGTGTATCGATTTCTGAGTGCAGGTAATGGACTTTGATGCCCAATTCCATCAGGTAATCGGAAAGTTTTTCTGCCATACGCTTGGTGAGGGTGGTCACCAGGGTACGCTCGCCCACTTCTACACGCTGGCGGATTTCTGTAACTAAATCATCTACCTGACCTTCGACAGGGCGAACATCCACCTGCGGATCGACTAGCCCGGTTGGCCGGATGATTTGTTCCACGACCTGATCGGTACGTTCCATCTCGTAAGGTCCCGGGGTCGCAGAAGTATAGATTGTAGTACCCATATGCTCTTCAAACTCTTTGAAGGTCAAGGGACGGTTGTCAAGGGCAGACGGCAGGCGAAAGCCATACTCCACCAGAGTCTCCTTGCGGGACCGGTCACCGTTGTACATGCCGCGTACCTGCGGAATTGTCATATGAGATTCATCGATGACCAGCATATAGTCGCCGGGAAAGTAATCCATCAATGTCCAGGGCGGGGAACCGTTGGGGCGCTGGTCCAGGTGGCGGGAATAGTTCTCGATACCAGCGCAGTAACCGACTTCACGTAGCATTTCCAGATCGTACTGGGTTCGCTGTTCCAGGCGCTGGGCTTCGAGAAGTTTTTCCTGGGATTTGAAAAATGCCAATCGATCTACCAATTCCCCTTCGATATCAGTGATGGCAGTTTGTAGTTTTTCGTCTTCAGTAATGAAGTGCTTGGCGGGGTAAATGGCAACGGTTGAAAGTTCGCGGCGCAATTCGCCGGTTACGGCATTTACCTCAACGATGCGTTCGATTTCCTCACCGAAAAATGTGATGCGGTACCCCATGCGGTCTTGATAAGCTGGGATGATTTCCAGGGTATCTCCCCGTACCCGGAAGGTGCCTGGACGTAGTTCCATATCATTACGTTCGTAATGGCTTTCGACCAGCTGGCGTAGCAGAGTATTGCGGCGGTAGACGTGACCACTTTCCAGGTTGATGACTACCCGCCCATATGCCTCGGGATTTCCTAGTCCGTAGATGCAGGATACTGAGGCTACGATGACTACGTCGCGGCGGGACAGCAAAGCGGTGGTGGCAGCTAAGCGCAATCGTTCGATCTCTTCGTTGATGTCAGTCTCTTTTTCGATATACAAATCATGCCGGGGTATGTATGCTTCTGGTTGGTAATAGTCGTAATAAGATACGAAATATTCTACGGCGTTCTCGGGAAAGAATTCTTTGAACTCGGCGTACAACTGAGCTGCCAGGGTTTTGTTGTGAGCCATTACCAGCGTAGGTTTTTGTACCTGGGCGATGACCGAGGCTATCGTGTAGGTTTTTCCGGTCCCAGTAGCTCCCAGAAGCACTTGGTTATGGTAGCCTCCTTGGATGCCTTCCACTAATTTCTCGATGGCTTCGGGTTGATCACCGGTGGGATAGAATGGAGCTTGAAGTTTGAATTCCATTTTTCTTATCACTCGTTCACAGGTTCATAGCGATTTTGTGGGGGTCGTTCCGTAATACGACCAATTTTTATATCATACCCCGATCTTCCTGGTCATTGTTTAGTTGGATCGGGTGGCAAGAAACCAGCGGGAGCATTCCAATCGTTTAGGTTTACCCCGGTAGTAGTCTTTCCCACTTTTACCAAGACATCGATAAGGTTGTGGTCAGCATCCGCATGACTGCCTGCTCGACCCTGCTCATCATAAGCTACTAGGTGATAGCTGCCTGGAGGTAGCTCCGTTATTGTATATGAGTTCTGCCCGGACAAAGTGCGGACCCAATAGAAATAATTAGTTTTTAAATTAAATGCCACAACTCGTAAGGAGGGGATATCACCATCAAAATTGATGATGTTGCCTGATATATTTCCTGTGAGATTGCCTTGCTCGACATTCGGTGGGTATGGCACATTGAAAGGACCGGCAAACCAGTCGCACAAGTCGATACCGGAAAGAACCTTCCTCCCGGTAACGATGAAAGGTAACAGGGTATGATCATCGCATCCGGCTTTCATGCCACATGCAATAGCCCGCGAGTACAGGCCTCCGCGAGAAAAGTCCTCCAGCCAGGCATAGGCAATATAAGTGCCGGGTTGCAAATTCACTTCATAGCTGGATTGATTCTTTTGGATGGGCAATTCGACGATGGTACCTTTTCCAGTCTCTTCGAAGTATGCTGTCATGGCGGGGATTTCTTCCCCAGGAAAACAGATCTTCCCAAGCACATTCTTTTCAATTAAGGTAGGGGAAGGCGTGAGGGTAGCTGTTGGTTCGGGCGTATCAGTGAAAGTTGCCGTCGCTGTGGCTACCTTGCTAGGTTCCGTTGTTTGTGGAGGTGCTTTTGTGTTGGTTGCTTGTTTGACACTGGCTGTAAGCGTCGCTGCGACAATGGTGGCTAATTCGTCGGTTTGTTGGTCTGGCATTGTTGGGGGAGTATTGTTGCAAGCCGATAAGATCAACATCCCCAAAAGTCCAAATAGAGCGGCAGGGGAACTGCGAAAGGCTTTTCCAGGAGACGTAATAGAACCGAGTACAAGCTTACCCGTTGAACGGAAAAAAGAAACAGTAAACATGGTACCTCTTCAATCTGGCGTGGTCTTCCTTCAAATTGATGTTAATTCGGTCTCGATATTATTGGATGTTGTCATGCTAAGGATTTTTTACATAGATAGGATTGCTGAAAATCCAACCCCGACGACGTCCTAAATAATGGATGTAGGCTTCAACCCGATAGACCCCTGGCGCGCTGGTAATGTGAGTGCAGGTTTCACGTTTGCGCCAGGTCTTTATCACCTTGCTGTCTTTGATTAAATGGCACTCCACCCTTTGAGGCAGCCTGATTTGCAAAGTGATTCCGCTGGCAACCGAGATTTCATCACCCATCCAGACGGTCCCGTTTTCTCCGCTGGCAGTGAAACGAAAACCATTGGTGGGAGCGGGTAGGTCGTAACCGATGAAGGAATGACCCTGGCGTAAAGCCTCCAGGATCATGCGTCGATCGTTGGTTTCATCACCGCTGAGGGGCGCGGGTGTTAATAGATGCGTATTTATAGCACGAAAATGAAATTGGTAGGGGAAAAGAGTGCGGTGCAGAGGGCCCAAGCTTGATTGGAAAGCGTGCGCGTCAGAACCGCCGATCGCCACCACGCGGCGACCGGCCGCGAGCAGCAGGTCCCATCTACGCAGGGTTTCCTTGAAGGGGCCGCGAGCGATGCGGGCGGGATTAAAAGCATAAATTATGGCGTGCAGTTTGCTTTTTAACAATGATTTGAATTCGGACATGGCATTCCACAGTTCAATGCCGGAGAATTCTTGTAAATCCCAATCTACCCAGGAGATATCGGGTTCGTTAAACGCCGGGGCAGCCGGATCAACCGGATGGGCAATAAATGACAGCCCACCGGCCTGTTTCACCGCATCTAGTAGAAGATGGGTGTCGTAAGCCAGTGTTGCCAGTTCACGACCAGCCCCAAAGACAAGTAAGTGGTTTTTTTGGGGGATGCGGGTCTGGTCGTGAATTTCCTCCCCGACAAGCAGCAATACCTTTTTCTCGCCATTCTGGTAATATCCTTCCGGTCCATTGACCCAAACGTTGTGATCGGTGACAATCAAAGCGTCTAACCCGCTCTCAATCGCAGCTTGAGCGATTTCTTCATGGTTTTTATGCCCATCAGAATAGGGAGTGTGCATGTGGAGATTAATAACGAGTTCGTACATAAGACATAATTGAGTATTTGACTATTCGACCAACGGAAGGTATAATCCGCCTGCTTGAGTAACTCTGGTGAACTGAAACTTTAACAAATTGAGCTTTCTTTCCTAGTAATCGAAAGACATCTCATTTCTGTTGGCGAGTAATATCCATTTAAGGAAAGAATGTTTTGGAGGAAAGTGTGGAAGTATATCTGGATATCGCATTGATTATAACGTCAATTTCCCTGGTTATTAGCGTGATCTTGCAGAGTAAAGGAGCTGGATTAGGCGGCCTCACCGGGGCGGATTCAGGCACAATTTTTACAGCTCGCCGCGGCATCGAAAAAACGCTATTCCGTGTCACAATTGGTTTGAGCATCCTGTTCTTTTTCCTGGCTGTGGCTACCGTGGTTGTGACAGGATAATCGGCAGTAGCAATGACGTAGCGAGCCGTTTGGATTAGTAAATTTGAAGGGCGACTCGCGGCCGCCGCCAGGGAGCGCCCTTTTTCATTTCAGATCTAAAGGCTAATTGATCATTTTATTCTAAAAGCTTCTCCTCGATAACTTCCTGAAAGTATTTCCTCAAACATTTTCCTTATGAAGAAATTGCGTTGGCAAATACTGATCGTGGTGTTGGCGTTAGTGGCAATTGGGGTGCTGCTCCTTGGTCAGCAA
>Ga0315551_10000495_pt1 | contig 31446 bp, 26 predicted proteins | sample SalMarSW160290MG_FD_203678 | JGI IMG/M metagenome (GOLD analysis project Ga0315551, IMG submission 203678) | Salt marsh sediment microbial communities from the Plum Island Ecosystem LTER, Massachusetts, United States - Salt Marsh Sediment SW1602-90 ...
AGAATGTGAGTTGGCAGTGGAATTTCTTAAGCTTGATTTAAAAAGAATGCTTTTTAATCAAGGGTTTACTAATTTTGAAGAAGAGTTTTTCTTTAAAAAATATTTGCGGTTACTGAAGGCAGTAAAACCAACAAGTTAGAGGCTGTTAAATAAGAAAGATAAAATGAACGAGTCTTTGAAGCAAGAACTTGAGTCAATATTTAAAAATATTAAGATAATTATTCCTGAAGAGAGCAGAATAACCGTAACTGCTGAAAACGACAGTGTTCCGGCCATTTTAAGATTTCTCAAAGACGCTGGTTTTGACCATTTGGCTCTCCTCTCTGCTGTTGACTGGATGGATGAGAATGAATTCGAGCTTGTTTACATTCTTGCATCCTATATGCGAAACAACGAGGATTATACTGATAGAGAAAAACTGCACTTAATTGTGAAAACAAGAATTCCCAGGCAAAACCCACAGATTAAGACTGTAACCGACGTTTTCCTAAATGCCGAACCCTACGAACGGGAGATACACGAGCTTTTCGGGGTAAAATTTGAGGGACACAAACGGCTGACCCCGCTTTTTCTGGAAAGGGACTATAAAATTCCGCCTTTTAGAAAGGATTTCGATACCAGACAATATGTGAGAGATGTTTTTGATAAAATCCCCTTTGTAGAGGATAAGGATAAATGAGGAGAAATTATGGATAAATTCTTACCACAGAACGTGGAGCAGGCACTGTCTAAAGTAATGCATCCGGAGATTAACTATAGCTTAGTTGATTTGGGGATGATCAAGAACGTGATATGCGAGGGAAAGAAAGTGGACCTTACTTTGAAGCTTCCTTTTCTACAGGTTCCTGTTAAGGACCTTCTGATTACAAATATAAAAAAGTCGTTGGCTGATCTGGATAACTCCATTCAGGTAGAAACAAATATTGAAGAAATGAGTCAAGAAGAACGCGATAATTTTACGAAAATGGCCAAAAAAGGATGGAAACTTTGAGCATGGATTTGAATAGCGAGACAGTTACATCTCCCAGAGAGCTTGAACTTTATTTTGGGCCGCAGCACCTGGGAATGGTTGGTAATTTCAGCATCACACTCAAGGTCGAGGGAGACCGTATCTTGGAAGCTACGGCAAATCCCGGCTATCTTCATCGAGGTTTTGAAAAACTGATGGAATACAGGACCTGGATACAGAACTTCCCTCTGGTCTGCAGAATAAATGTAGTTGAGCCCGACCCTATGGAAATGATATATGCAATGGCGGTTGAGAAATTAGCGAATATAGAAGTGCCGGAAAGGGCCCAGTTCGTAAGAAGTATATATCTCGAGCTTGCCCGGGTCGGCTCGCATCTGTTCGGCTTGTGGGCCTATGCCAACATGCTCGGCTTCGATACTGTTGCTCAGTGGGCAATGTATCACCGAGACCTCGTTTTGGACCTATTTGAAGAACTCACCGGCGGCAGAGTTTACCACATATACATATGGCCGGGTGGTGTAAGACGCGATTTCCCACCGGGATTTAAGGATAAAATCGTAAATACGCTCCATTCCATAGGTGGCTGTGTGCCGGATTATGATTCGACCTTTTTTAATAACCGCTTATTCTATGAAAGGGCAAAAGGGATTGGCCAATTAACCCAACAGCAGGCAAAAGAGTGGGGAGCAACAGGACAAACTTTAAGGGCAACCGGGATGCCATACGACATCAGAAAGGTCGAACCCTATGCCGCTTACGACAAAGTAGATTGGGATGTTCCTGTGAGAGATGACGGCGATGCTTATTCAAGGGTCTGGGTTATAAGAGATGAGATGATAGAAAGTGTCCATATGATATTCAAGCTGCTCGATGCTATGCCCGAAGGCCCAGTTTATAATCGCGTACCAAATCCATTTAAATGGAAAATACCAAAAGGTGAAGTTTATGTCAGGTGCGAGTCTTCACGTGGAGAGTTAGGCCTTTACCTGGTCAGTAATGGCGGCGATAAGCCTTACAGGGTACATTTCAGAACGCCCTCTTATCCTAATGGCTTGATTATTTTGGAAAAGTTACTGAAAAATGCCAGTATTGCTGATGTCGGAAATATAATGATAAGTCTATATACAGTTGCCCCAGAGATAGACAGATGAGCAGCGCCAAGAAAGCTGAGGCGCAGCCGTCAAAAAGCGATTTGACTTTTCCGCTAAGACGGTTTACTCTATGGCAGTATTGTTTGGATTTGATTGTAAATTCTTGACAACAAGCAAAAGAGGGAAAATAAATGCCGAGATTTCCTAAAAAGGAAGCTGAAATTTCCGCATTAGCTGAGCAGCTATGGAACGGCTTATGGACAAATCAACCTATATACCCGCATCCGCCGGTTAATCCGTGGCTGATAAGAATAAAGAATATGATATACTCATCTCGTCGGGGCGAATTCATTGCAAAGCAAGCGGCAGCCGAACAAGCAACCACAGCTAAAGACGAAGCGCTGGAAGAATTAATAGAGGCGATGAAGGCGGATATTCGCTATGCGGAAAATACCGTAGATTTCGACGATGACAAGCTCAAATTACTCGGCTGGGCGGGTAAAAAGGCCAAAACCCCATTGACTCCGCCCGGCCAAGCGCGTATGCTCGAAGCATCAAGACAGGGCAAGGGCTGGGTATTTCTCGATTGGAAGGCTCCCGCAGATGGTGGGAAGGTGGGTGCATATAAAGTCCAGCGAAGAGTCCGCAGTGGCGGAAGCTGGGAAGATGTGGCAACGGCGATACTCTCTGAAATTACTTTAGTTGAGCAGCCAGAAAGAACAGAACTCGAATATCGCATTATCGCTGTAAATAAATCCGGCGAAGGACAAGCCGGTAATACAGTAATGGCGGTATTGTGAGCTTACATCGTGGCATTGCGGGCTTACATCGTGATGTTGCAGCCTTACATTGAGGCATTGTAACGTTACATCGTGCCATTGTAAGTTTACATCAAGGCGTTGCTGGCTTACAACATGGCATTGTAAGGTTACATCGTGGTATTGTAAGGTTACATCGTGATGTTGCAGGCTTACATTATGTCATTGTAAGCTTACATCGTGGCATTGTTGGCTTACAATGTGGCGCTGTCAACAGGCAAAAGGCTGGTAAGTCGTTGTTTTTAATGGAGTTAGGCGAAAAATCGCCAAAAAAGGCAATTCGAGAAAGATTATGGAATCGAAAGGCTTGGTTGCGTAGCCAAGCTTTTAATATGGGAAATACCAAACTAATGGTAAATGGAAAAATATTAATTGTAGATGATGAGGAAGACGTACTCGAATTAGTGCGGTACAACCTCGACAAAAATGGATACAAGGTAGAAACAGCAGCTACAGGGGAACAGGCTCTCGCAAAGGCAAGAGCCAAACTGCCCGATTTGATTATACTCGACCTTATGCTTCCCGGCATTGACGGTCTTGATGTCTGCAAAAAGCTCAAAAACGATACAAAAACACAGAATATCCCGGTAATTATGCTCACGGCCAAAGGTGAAGAGACTGATATTGTTATCGGGCTGGAACTTGGAGCGGATGATTATATAACCAAACCATTTAGTCCCAAAGTACTTATTGCCAGAGTACGGCGTATTCTGCAGAGAACTATTGCCCGTGATATGGAAAAGGCTCCTGTGAAAATTTACGAGTTAACTATAGACCCTGCTCGCCGTGAAGTCCTTATCAAAAATAAACCTGTGGAACTTACTTTCACGGAATTCAATATTCTTTATGCACTGGCCAAGAGGCCTGGTCTTGTTTTTACGCGATACCAGATTGTCGATGCATTACATGGTGATGATTATCTTGTTACGGATAGAGCTATAGATGTGCAAATAGTCGGGCTTCGAAAAAAACTGGGGCTTTTTAGTAAATATATCGAGACTGTCCGCGGCGTCGGGTATCGCTTTAAGGATTAATTGATGATGAAAAAGCGATTACTATGGCAACTTTATCCATCCTTCCTACTGATTATTATTATTTCAGTAGTTGGCGTAGGCTGGTATGGGTCACAATCCATACGTAAATTTCATCTTAACCAGGTAGCCGAGGATCTCAAATCCCGAGCACATTTAGTCGAAAAGCAAATATTAACTAATCTGGCAAATCAAAAATTTAAGGAAATTGACGATTTTTGTAAACAAATAATAGCGGCCAGTTACACACGAATTACAGTGATTTTGCCGAACGGCGAAGTAATAGCAGATTCCGATGAAATACCCAGCCGCATGAAAAATCATGCCGACAGGCCGGAATTCCAGAATGCTTTGGAGCGAGGTTCTGGTAACTCACTTCGGTTTAGCGAGACTCTTGGCAAAAGAATGATGTATCTGGCAATCCCAATAAAGCAGGATGACAAAGTCCTGGCGGTTGTCAGAACATCTGTCCCTGTTACAGCGATTGACGAAGCACTTAAAAATATTTATAAAAAACTTTTCTGGGCGGGTGTAGTTATAGCTGTTTGTGCGGCAGCAGTAAGTTTAGGTATATCTAAAAAAATAAGCTATCCCGTAGAACAAATGACCGAAGTTGCAAAACATTTTGCTTCAGGCAAGCTCGATATGAGGTTGTCTATACCAAATGCAGTTGAGCTGGCTGAACTTGCAAAAGCTCTAAACGAGATGGCTCAGCAGCTTAATACAAGGATTGACACAATCACGGAAGAGCGAAGCCAGATGCAAGCAATTCTTTCAGGTATGATTGAGGGAGTTCTGGCAGTTGATTCTTCAGGATATATTGTCAGCATCAATAAAGCTGCTGCAGATCTACTCAGTATCGATGCAGCCAAGTCACAGAGATTAGCTGTTGAAGAGGTTATTCGCAATCCCCAGCTACAGCAGTATATAAAAAATACCCTTGAAAATAAACAAGCCGTTGAAGCTGAATGTTTCGTGTTGAATGACGGTGGGCGTTTTCTGCAATTGTATAGTTCGGCCCTGACCGACAACAAAGGCAACAAAAGCGGTGCTGTGCTGGTGTTACACGATATTACCAGGACTCGTCAGTTAGAAGAAGTAAGACGTGATTTTGTTGCAAACGTATCTCACGAACTTAAGACACCTATTACCTCGATCAAGGGCTTTGTTGAAACACTACAGGAAGGCGCTCTTGATAAGCCCAAAGAATCTAAGCGTTTTCTTGAAATAATCGCTAAACACGCCGATAGATTAAATGCCATTGTTGATGATTTGTTAAGCCTTTCCAGATTAGAAGAAGACAGTGAGAAAAGAAGGATTTCGTTTGAAGAAACAGGTATAAAACCGACTCTCGTTTCGGCTATTGAACTTTCTAAAGTTAAAGCAGAACAAAAGCATATAACAGTCGAACTGTTTTGTGATAAAGAGATAACCGCAAAAATAAATCTCGCTCTTATAGAACAGGCAGTGCTTAATCTTATTGATAATGCAATTAAATACAGCCAAGACAACAGCAAGATAGAAGTTAGTGCGCAGAGAATAGAAAACGAGGTTCTTATTAAAGTATCCGACCAGGGCTGTGGAATAGAGAAAGAGCATCTTGACCGCATTTTTGAGCGTTTTTATGTTGTTGACAAAGGCAGAAGTCGCAAGCTGGGTGGTACCGGCTTAGGCCTTGCAATTGTAAAGCATATCTCCCAGGTTCATAGCGGCCACGTAACCGTTGAAAGCAAAATCGGTTCCGGCAGTGTATTTACCATACATTTACCTGCCGACTAAAATATCAAGCTCTCAATTTCTCTTGTCCACCAATAAAATTTCCCTCCTAACAAGAATTTAACAGTGCTTTCATATTCTACTAACATCACCGGTGTATATTGTTTTACAAATGAACGACATTATTACAGGAGTTATGATATGAAAGTTTTATTATCTATTTGGAAATAGTGGCATGAATGCTGGAACTGGGATACTGATGTATGTAGCAGTATAGATTCTCACAAATGGGAAAGCAAAATTGAGGCATATAGAAGTTTTTCCGTAAATTAATAATAAATCCAGCCGTTGAGTTTATTTAGGGGAACGAAAATGAATCAGTTGATCGCTAATATTTTGTGTTTGATCGGAGCAATATATTTATTATATCGTATCAGCATTTTTTTGAAAACTCTGCTGCAGTTGATTTGGAACTCCAAAGAATCGGCAAATAAATCAACTGAAGATAAGATCTCAGAACTATGCCACTGTAACTTCACTGTTTTCAGCGATTCTGAGTAAAATATTTTTTCACCATAAATAGAATTCTAACACTGCCCTTATATCTGCCTAACATTTTTGAGATACCTTTTCAGTAGAGAAGTTCTTTGGGACCAGCCCGAAGAATAGAATTAAGGATGTTATTTTTATGGAGGTACAAAATGAAAAAGGTAATTGTGTCGGCAGTATTTTTGTTCATTCTGGCTTTGGGAGGAGGTGCAAAAGCTGATGAAATCAGCGAACTCAAGCAACAAATGCAGCAGATGCAGCAAAGGCTTGAGCATCTCGAGGCCCAGCAGAATCAGCAAAGTAAACAGATGGAGGAGCAGATATCTAAGGCAGTAGAAGAAAAGCAAATAGGAGCCTTGCCTGACAGCTTAAAATGGGCCGAGAATATCAAATGGAGCGGTGATCTTCGATACAGGCATGAATCAATCGATGATGACACTGCAACAACAAAAAGAGACAGGAACAGAATCCGGGCAAGATTAAAAATGGAAGCCAATATCAATGATGAATGGGACGCAATTCTAAGACTTGCCTCGGGCAGCAGTGACTCGCCAACATCAACGAACCAGACACTTGGTGATTCTTCCAGCGACTCTTTCAGCAGTAAAGAAATCTGGCTGGACTGGGCATACGCTGATTACCATCCCGCCTCTATTCCCGGCTGGAATATTTTATTAGGTAAAATGGATAATCCTTTTTATAAAGTCGGCAAGAACCAGCTAATCTTTGATGGTGACCTTAGCCCTGAAGGTGGCGCCTCAACTTACAAATGGAATCTGAACGAACGTACAAGCGCACAACTGACCGGCGGAGCCTACTGGGTACGTGAAAGAAGCACTGATGCAGATACCAGTCTTTTTGGCATTCAGGGTTTATTAAAGTATAAACTTTCCGGGGACCGTCATATTCTTGGCGGCATTAGCTACTATGATTTCGGCAATATAAAAGGCAAGACTTTAAGTGGCATAAGTACCAATGGCAACACTAACTCCGGTGGTATGTACGCCAGTGATTACAACATACTGGAAGGTTTCGGGGAATATGGTTTCAAGATTGGCCAGGTCCCAGCAACTGTTTTTGGCACTTATGTAAATAACACGGCTGCAAGCAGCTCTGAAGATACCGCCTGGCTTATTGGTACAACGTACAATAAAGCTAAAGACCCGGGTTCGTGGGCGGTTTCTTACAACTATAGAGATGTTGAGAAAGATGCCGTCGTTGGCGGCCTCTGTGATTCCGACTTCATCGGCGGAGGAAGTGACGGTAAAGGCCATGTGTTAGGCTTTAAGTATCAGTTAGCGAAGAATGTACAGGCCGGTCTCAGCTACTTCATGAACGAGAAAAACGCCAGCAGTACAAGAGACGATTATAAATTGCTTCAGGCAGACTTGGTTTTCAAGTTCTAACAATATTTATTAAATTCTAACCTGATTCTAATGAAAATCTAACATTAGAATCGTATAATTCAAGGAAATGAAAAAAGGAGATTTTGAAATGAAAAAAATTATTGTATGTGGTTTAATAATGTTAGCTTTGGTTTTGGCAACCAAGGTCGTAGCTGCCGAAAAACAAACGCTGCAAATAGATGGTTCGACAACAGTCGGCCCGATTGCAGATGCCTTTACCGAGGCTTTCAAGAGTAATCACCCGGATTTGGAGATCACCGTCAAAAAGACAGGGAGCGGCGACGGTGCTGCGGCTTTGATAGATGGGCGATGTGATGTAGCCACAATGAGCCGGTTTATGAAAGATAAGGAGTTCAAAGCTGCTGTTGACAAAGGTGTTTTTCCTGTGGCTCACGTTGTAGCGATGGATGGCGTCTGTGTTGTCGTTCACCCCTCCAACCCTGTTACGCAGCTAAGTAAAGAGCAAATTCGTAATATCTATACCGGCAAAATTACAAACTGGAAAGAAGTTGGTGGGCCGGATTCACCTATCGTGGTAATCAGCCGTGATACCTCATCAGGAACTTATGAAACTTTTCATGGCCTTGTTATGAACAAAGAAGAGATGGGGTCAAAAGTTGAGTATGTAAATTCCAATCCGCAGGCACATTCTAGGGTAAAGACTACCGTTGGAGCTATCGGATATGTGGGGATCGGTTTTCTGGATACCAATGTCAAAGCCCTGAAGGTTGATGGGATTTTACCTTCCAGGCAAACTATTACGACAGGTCAATATCCACTTGCCAGGCCTTTATTTATGTTCACAAAGGGGTATCCAAAACTCGGCAGTATGACGTATAAATTCTGCACCTTTTATCTGACTGAAACCGGCCAGGAAATCATCGAAGCTAAGGGATTTATTCCGGTGACTAACTATTAAACAATCTTATGGATAATATTGTTCAAAAGAACAAAATAGAGCCAGCGGCTGGCATGAGTCAGTCGCTGGCTCTTACGCCTTTACAGGACTTGGGAGGGTTTTTATTTCATCACCTGGGGCGTCTGCTGCTTTTTCTGATAACCTGCAGTTCAGTCCTTTTGGTACTGCTGATTTTCTTTTTTGTCATTCGTGAAGCGATTCCTTTCCTGACAAAGTTCAGCTTAACTGAATTTCTGACAACAAAGTCGTGGTATCCCGAAGCCAACCCCCCTAAATTCGGTGCATTATCTTTGATAGTCGGTTCTTTATATGTGACCATAGCCGCACTTGTATTTGCTGTTCCAACCGGAATCTTGGCTGCGATTTTTCTAAGTGATATTGTTTCGTTAAAAATCAGAGATTTTATAAAACCGGTTATCGAAATTCTGGCTGCCATTCCATCGGTTGCTTACGGATTCTTCGCGGTCCTTGTTTTAGCTCCATGGATGCAAAGTAAATTGGGATTTACAACCGGCACCAATGCTTTGAATGCTTCAATCATTCTCTCCATAATGGCTCTGCCGACAATAATCAGTGTCGCTGAAGATTCAATATCAGCAGTTGGCAGGGAACTGCGAGAGGCGTCTTATGGTTTAGGAGCAACGCGGTTTGAGACAATATTCAAGGTAGTTATACCAGCCGCTCACAGCGGAATTATTGCGGCAATTGTTCTGGGGATGATGAGAGCGATTGGTGAAACAATGGTGGTCTGGATGGCATCAGGCAATGCTAATCAGATACCTTCTCCATGGTGGGACTTGTCCCAATCTGTCCGTACCATGACGACTACCATAGCCGGTGATATGGGCGAAACACCCAAAGACTCGCCCCATTACTGGTCTCTTTTTGCTATAGGTGTCGTGCTTTTGGTGATGACGTTTTTACTTAATATCATCAGTGAATATTTCCTTGCCTCAGCCAAGAAGAAAACGGGGAAATCTTAAGCTATGCGTCATATTATTCGCCGAATAACTGATAAAGCGTTTACCATCCTGACAGGGACAAGCGTTGTGTGGCTTACATTTGTGCTGCTGATTGTTCTTGGTCCTATGGTTTGGCGTGGCGCAAAAGCTGTTATATTCAAAGATACGGTCGAATTTCGAAAAATGCAGCTTGATCTTTACAATAGAGGTAATTCTGCAAATCTTAAGGCCGAAAATGCTGAAACTGAGAGTATTCGTAAAACTGTGTATGAGATCGTGGATGATTTCAAACATGGCATTGATACCGAAGGATTAGTAGACAGAACAAAACAGATTTACCGTCAACTTGGCAAGGAGCTGCGATATAAAGGAATAACCAACGAAGAGTACCAGAGAATTCGTTCACTTGCGAGAGAGTTGAGAGACAGGCTGCAGGTAGCCCTTGAAAGTAATGATAAAAAAGTAATAAAAGAAAACATCGACTATATTCTGCAATATCGCCTGGATAAAGATTTGGCTGATACTACTGCTGTTGAGTTTTTTACGTTAGCCGAAGATTTTCAGCAATCCGTCGAAAATATCGATCTGAATAAACGTCAGCAATATGCCGGCTCACTGCAGCAAATCGAAGAGATTGTTTTTCGTCTCTTAGGCCCTAAGCTAGGTGATCCACTGCCTGCTTTAACTATGGATCGATACGGTGCCACACGCTGGGACCTTGCTCAAAAACTTCTGGATAAATTACTGTGGTCGCAGCAATGGATTCAGCAGGAAGTTGGGCAACCATTGGTTAAAATTCGCGTTTCAAGAGCAGAAGAATTTACGGGGACAAAACTAGAACCCCTTTTTGGATACGTTGAAAACAACCTTGGCAAAATGCTGAAACCTGAATTTACAGTTTACTGGCAGTATTTTATTGATGACAGCACACCAGGGCATTATTTTGGCGGGGTAGGGCCTGAGATTTTAGGGACATTGCTGCTTACGCTTTTAGCAATGCTGTTTGTATTTCCTTTGGGAGTAATTTCGGCAGCCTATCTGGTGGAATGTGCCTCGGATAATATTGCTGTCAGGATAATTCGTATGTCCATAAACACGCTTGCTGGTGTTCCAAGTATAGTTTTTGGACTGTTTGGGCTGGCATTCTTCGTTTTGTTCTTTATCCCTCTTTTTGAGGGACCGTCCAAGCCATGCATCTTGGCAGCCTCTCTGACGTTGGCGGTACTAACTCTGCCGGTGATGATTAGGGCCAGCGAGGAGGCGATTCGTTCAGTCCCGCAGAGCTACAAAGAAGCCTCTTTGGGACTCGGAGCAAGTGGATTCAGGACATTTATGAGAGTAACTTTTCCTGTTGCGCTGCCGGGAATCCTGACGGGTGTAATATTGAGCCTCAGCAGGATTGCCGGGGAAACCGCTCCTATTCTTTTTACCGGAGCGGTTGCACTTGGGCCCTTACCAAAATCGCTATTTGATCCGACCAGGACATTATCCTACGGCAGTTATGATATTGCAGTCGGAGACAGACTCGCAATGATGGTGCCGCATAATCAGTATGGTATGGTTGTAACGCTCGTTTTGCTTATACTTTGCCTCAATGCTATTGCAATTGTTCTGCGTGCAAGAGTATCCAGAAAGCTAAGAGGACAGTAAACCAACAGAGGGATTTAATTATAATGCAAAAAGGAAAAGATAACATGCCGATATCCGCTTTGGAAAAGGAAGCGAACGTTGACCACATCAAATCTGTCGTGAGTTTGGGACAAAAAGCAGGCTATGCAGTTAAAGGGAAAGAGCAGGATTGCAAATGTGCCGTAATAAAATCCGAGAACTTCAGTTTCTATTATGGCACCAAAGTTGGTGTCAAAGATATAACTATGGAGATTTACCCGTGCAGTGTAACGGCGATAATCGGGCCAAGCGGTTGCGGCAAAAGTACTTTCCTGCGAAGTATCAACAGGATTAATGATCTTATCCCGCATACCCGCGTTGAGGGCAGACTGCTGGTGAACAATCATAATGTGTACGATAAAAGCACCAATCTGGTTAATCTCCGCCAGCAGGTCGGCATGGTGTTTCAAAAGCCGAACCCTTTTCCTAAAAGCATATTTGATAATGTTGCTTATGGTCCAAGATTACATGGAGTAACAAAACGTTCTGCACTACAACAAATTGTTGAAGAAAGCCTCAAAGCCGCTGCTTTATGGGATGAGGTAAAGGATGATTTGAAAAAATCAGCTTTAGCTCTGTCCGGCGGCCAACAGCAGCGATTGTGTATTGCCCGTGCTTTAGCTACCAGGCCTAATATCATTTTAATGGACGAACCCTGTTCAGCTTTGGATCCGATAGCCACAGGTAAGGTAGAAGATCTGATAGATAAGCTTCAAAACGACTATACAATCGTTATCGTTACCCACAATATGCAGCAGGCTGCAAGAGTTAGTGGAAGAACAGCTTTTTTCTGTCTGGGTGAGTTGATAGAATATGACTCAACAGCTAAAATATTCCGTAACCCAGGCAAAAAACAAACCGAAGATTATGTCACTGGAAGATTTGGATAAAATGACTGAGCAAAAAGATAAAAAAATCTGGAAAGTTCGTGCGGTAAAAAGTTACCCTGAAGCACACAATCATTTATTTATTGGGGAGGTTCTTCAGTTAACCCAATCTTATGTTCGATTAGACTGCCGAACATATCACTTTGGCAGAACTATTAACAGTGCCAAGGACATCAGGGCCGGTGCTAAAGGTAAAAGAATTTTACCATGGAATCGAATAGAACTTATTAACGAACTTCCCTCTTCTTTCGATTATTCTAAAGGCGATCTTATCTCTAACAAAGATGGGAAAATAGCATTGAGTGACGGGAAAATCGACTGTGTGCTATCATCTTCCTATGACAATAAATACTAAAAAGGGAGACTGTAAAAATGCCCAAACATCTACAAAGAGAAATCGAAAATCTGAAAAAGAAATTACTGGCCTTAAGCGCAAAGGTGGAAACTTCTGTAAAAGATGCTACCTTGTCCATCGAGAAACGAGATGCTGAACTGGCTCAAAAAATAATGGACGATGATGTCAACATTGACAATACAGAAGTTGAGATCGAGGAGGATTGTTTGAAAATCCTTGCACTACACCAGCCGGTAGCTATTGATCTGCGTTTTATTGTTGCTGTTCTGAAGATAAATAACGACCTTGAGCGAATCGGCGATTTGGCCGTTAATGTGGCAGAGCGAACAGTTTTTCTGGCGACACAGCCCAAACCAGATATATCTTTTGATTTTGTCGGCATGGCCCGTGCCGCACAATCAATGTTAACGAAAAGTCTTGATGCTCTTGTTAATCTGAGCATTGAGCTTGCACACGAAGTCTGTGCCAGTGATGATGCAATTGATGCTATGAATCGCGAAATGTATATAAAAGTGCAGCAGGCAATTCGTGCCCATCCTGAACAGATGGAGTCTTTAATCCATATGCTTTCTGCTTCACGACATCTGGAGCGGATAGCAGACCACGCGACAAATATTGCGGAAGATGTAATTTATATGGTTAAAGGCGAAATAGTCAGACATAAAACAGAAAATTATAAATTATGATAGCCAGTCACCAACAGGCAATTGCTCAATCGCACTTCTCAATACAGGGTCAACGTTGGTATAGACTTTGTTGGTGAGGTTGAGGCTATAGTAGGTGGGCAGAAGGCTTTACCCGAAATAGAATCTCTTACTCTCGAAGGAATTGTCCAGGATGATGAGGTTGATGAAGAAGAATAAAGCGTTTGGCATGTATACAACATAAAAAATCTTCCGCAACGTAGCGGGGAGAAAATAATGGAATTTTTTATTGAAAGGATTTAAAAATGGCAAGATTTCCAAGAACCGAACCAGAAGTTGTAGCGTTGGCCGAGGCGATGATAACCGGGTTTACCGCCAATGCCGTGCTCTACCCAGCGCCGCCGGTAGCTGTGCTGGACCTGACGACAGCGAAAACCGCCTATATCACGGCACTCAATGCCGCGATTGCAGCAAAGGCAGCGGCCGAGGCAACCACTACCGCTAAGGACGATGTGCTGGAGGACCTGGTTGACGCTATGAAAAGCGATATTCGTTACGCCGAAAATACCGTCGATTTCGATGATGACAAGCTGAAACTGATCGGCTGGGCGGGCAAGGCCGCCGGGACGCCGCTGGCAGTACCCGGACAGGTAAGGTCGCTGGAAGTGCCGAAACAGGGTGATGGCTGGGTGATGCTCGACTGGAAAGCACCAGCCGACGGCGGCGCACCTAACGCCTATAAGATAACGCGCAGGGAACGACCGGCAGGCGCGTGGGAAGATGTTGCAACTGCCGTTATTACAGAGGCAACGTTAGTCGAACAGCCAAAGGGCAAAGAGCTTGAATACCGCATCATCGCAGTAAACAAGGCAGGCGATGGCGAACCATCTGATACCGAGATGGTTGTGCTGTAAAACAGAAGGCAGAAAAAGCAAACAGGAAAACATAAGGGTGTCGTAAAACTCGGCACCCTTTTTATCTATAGATTGTTTCCTCGCTCTTTACCCGTTGAATCGCTTCGTAAACCTTCCTTAACCAATTAGTGCTTTACATCCGGCAATTGCAGGTTAAAATCAGCAGTTATGTTCTGCTCTCGATACCGAAAGGCAAGAGAAACAGAGAAAACAAATTAAACCTGAATGAAGGATCCATATTATGCCTACTCGACAAGAAAAAACAGCGACAGATAAAAAAGGCAGTATCTTAAGCCCCTTCAAGGCAGTTAACTATCTGTTCAAAAAGCCGCGCACCTTGAGATATCCTTTTGAGCCGAAGGAGCCGGCGCTAAGGTATCGGGGTTTTCATCTTAATGATTGGGATAAGTGTACCGGCTGTGGTAACTGCGCTGATATATGTCCCAATGAAGCAATCGAGATGGTAGAGATCCCTGAATTGAAGCCCAAACCTGCCGAAGGTATAAAGAATGAAAGACCCAAACTTGACTATGGCAGATGTTGTTTTTGCGGCTTGTGTGTGGACATTTGCCCTCCTGCTTCTCTTAGATTGTCCAGAGATTATTTTCATATTCACTTTGATACGGATACTTTTAGCTTTTTGCCGAAGGACGAAAAGTCAGATAAAGAGCATTTCCTCGGCTCCGAGCAGTATTCCATACTTAAAGCAAGTCTGACTCATCGCAAAGAAAATTACGAAGGATTTTCCTCCGACCTTGAATATTCTTTATTCGAGCCGCAGCGTGTCTCTATGCCCGAGGTTCCGCCTGAGGAAAGGAAACTATCCTTTATTGAACAGGTTATAGGTTACAACAAAGAAGAAGCCAAAACCGAAGCCTCCCGCTGCCTGGAATGTAAGTTATGCGAGGAAGCCTGCCCGGCACATCTAAAGATTTCCGATTATATTAAGGCCATCTACGAAGATAAGCCCGATGAATCTTTAAGGAAAATATTTGAGGATAATCCCATCCCTTCAATCTGCGGAAGAATATGCATGAGACATTGTGAAACAGCCTGTTCTTTGAGTATACGAGGAGAAGCGGTAGCGGTAAGGTGGTTGAAGAGGTTCGTTGCAGATTCTATTAAGGATTACAAAACTGCATTAGAGCTTAAGCCGGCCGAAGCCAGTGGCAAAAAGGTTGCTGTTGTAGGTGCAGGCCCGAGCGGATTATCTATCGCTTATTTTCTCACTTTGAAAGGTCATAAGGTAGTTGTATTTGATTCTTTGCCCGGCGGTGGTGGCATGATGCGAATAGGCCCGCCCCTTTACAGATTACCCCTTGAGGTGGTAGATAAAGATGTAGACTACGCTGCTTCTTTGGGAGTTGAATTTAGATTCAATACAACCATAGGCAAAGATATTTTGTTTGAAGATATTCTAAAGGAATATGATGCGGTTTATCTTGGCACAGGAACAACTGTGAGCCGTTCCACAAAGATTAAGAACGCTGATAGAGCCCACTTGGCACTTCCTTTCCTGCAGGCGAATAAAATCGCAGAGCCGGTCAAGGTTGGCAAAGAAGTAATCGTTATCGGTGGTGGAAATGTCGCTATGGACGTGGCCAGAGAAGCACTGCGTTTGCAATATATGCAATATCCTAATGAAGAGGTAGTAACTAAAACGGTTTCTCTGGAAGACTGGGACGAGCTGCCCGCAACAGAGGATGAAATCGAAGAAGCAAAGGCAGAAGGAGTTCAATTTAATCCTGGGTGGGGACCAAAAGAAGTTAAAGTTGAAGATGGCCGGATAAAAGGACTCTTATGTGTGAAAGTTAAATCGGTATTTGATGAACAGGGCAAATTCAGCCCCACTTTTTATGAAGAAAAGCAGATGTGCCTGGACGGGGATATGATAATTGAAGCCATTGGCCAGGCTCCTGACTTTTCATTCATTCCAAAGGAGCTATTTGAAAAATTAGAGTTTACACCGCGAAGAAAAGTAAAGGTTGACGAAAATGGTATGACCACAATTTCCAAAGTATTTGCCGGCGGTGATATAGTAAATCTGAATTTAGATGCAGTAACAGCCATTGCCGATGCTAAAATAGCGGCGGAAGGAATTCATAAAATAATCATTGGAAGATAGAGAATTCTGGTTTACATGCCGCTTACAATTCCATAAAACCTTATAATAACTTCAAGTTTTCACCTGAATTAGGTACTTTCTACTATTTTCAATCACTCTGTCTGTTTGTTTGGAAACATCCTGCACATACCTTGTTGCCGGGGCTCCCTTGCAGATCACTGGCTTTCCAGAGAAAACCGATTTGATGACATTGGCCCAATGCCTATATGCTGAATCGGGAATAGTGCTTGAGTTCTCTCCGGAGAATTAATTGGCTTGAGGTTGGTACCAATAGCTGTTATAATCCTGTTGTGATGGCTTGATGCAACGAATGACATGTTTACAATGCTTGCAAATTCCTGGCTTTGACAACTGCAAAAAGCGTGGACAATACAAGCATAATGACAATTACCAGTGGGTCACTGAGTGGGTCAGTCGTCACGTGATGGCAACTTGTTAACAACTTCTCAGTGCGTGGTCATTTACTTGTAAACCTTATTTTTGCTCAAAAAATGCGTTGTAAGCCATTTGCTAACAAAGCCTTGCAACCGGCAACAAGGACTTCGAATCCGAAGGTTGCAGGTTCGAGCCCTGCCGGGCGTGTTAGTCGTTTAACCCCCACCCGGCGCGGTGGGGGTTACCCGCTGATGGAGAAGAAAACACTTTAAAAACAGTCCTTTTTTTTCCTTGCTTGACAAGAGGTCACAGTCTATATTGCTCTTATTGCTACCGTTTTATGGACAAAGAGCTATGAGCAAAACACAGCTAAAAGTTTTGTGGGCAGGTATAGGTATATTTGTGCTTATGGGCCTTTTTCCACCAACGACACGCGGATACCACTTCGTTCTGAATAGATTTGATATAAGCTTCAGCCGTTTGTGTATTCAATGGGCCATTGTTGCCGCTGTCACAACCGGCTTTATATACAGCCTCAAAATTGACCCCGGGTTAATTCTGAAAATTCCATGTTTCTTCTCGTATTTGTTTGGATATTGTGGAGGAACCAGGCGGCCATATGCAGAGTTATTAAAGGAAATGGGAAACAAGAAGAAAAAAGCGGATATCACGCGCTTTTGGTTAGTGCTGTTAGCACTATTGCTGTTAGCTTTTATTCTTTTTGGGTTGTCTTACAAGGGAACAGCCCGCGCTCCCATTAGCATACTTTGAAAGTTATATTGAGCCTTAAAAGCCACGCAAAACGAGAGCATCAAAAAACACGGTTATAACTGCGACTGCAAATCTCTTTCTAAATCTGATAATATATTCGCTAGACAATTCTCATATGCTTCGATCAGGGACTCAGCTGTCCTGTCCTTAAACTCAGAGGCTGCTTCATAAGTATTTGTAAAAACAACAGATTTATCTGACAATTTGACTAAGAAGAAACGAATCTTCATCATTGCTTTTGGTGATGATTCTTCTCTGAAATCACCATACAAAGCGATTATATTACCTTCTAATATGTGGGTCGCTTCAGTGTAGCTACCCGGTTCTAATACCAACTTAAATAATCCCGATTCTGACAGCCAACCACGAGTTTTTTCAGTTATCATATCTTCCGGCCTGATTAGAAACTGGTTATAAAAGTCTTTTTCGTATTCTGATTGGTTCTTTCGATATACAAGACTTCTGGTGCTAAAGGCCGTGTCAACATTAAAACTTTGGACATCAAGTACTACATCTTTGCTGATTTTCTGTTGCGGACGGTATCGAGAGACTTCCAGGACAAAATTCCTTTTATCGTGCCCGCATCCAGATAAAAGCGTTGATAAAATCATCAAGCTACATAATGTGATCACTTTGCTATTCATTTTATTATCTCCGATTTTGAAGGTGGCTTACCGAATATTATTCTCGAAGGATGCTTTTTAAGCGTTGCTGTTAATTCTTTTATGTCATCAGAAATTGCACTCAGATTATGTAAAAATCTATCGAACTCGGGGCCCTGAGTCCTGATTTTTCTGTTAACACTCCCCAAAGTATTATCCAGACGGGTCAGAACCTCTGCAAGGTTGGCTGTTTCGGCATTTGGATCGGGGTTTACCAGCAGTGCCTTTATTTCCTGATTCGTTTCACGAATTTCAGAAAAGAATTCTTGTATTTCTTCGGTTAGACCTGAAATATCGACTTCTTCCAACTTTCCCAGGATTTTGTCTACCGAATCCTTCATGGTGGAAAACTGACCCGGGGCAGAAGGAATATACATGTAGTATGGTTCCCATGTAATATCCAGAACATGAAACCGGTTCGGATCTACGAATGTCCCTTCCAAATAAGCTTGGCCGGTTAGTATATTTGAGGCAAGCCTAAGTCTTAAACCTTGCTGTACCAAATTCATCATGCGAGCTTCTCTCTGCTCATCTGCAATATCACCTGCTCGTTCTTCAGTCTCTTTTCTGTCTATAGAACACAAAACCCTTACATAACGCTCATATCTGGATACTATTGTTGGGTCAGCTGATATGTCATAAACAGTGGAAGCAAACTCAATGCTTTCAACCTGTCCTATCTTAACCCCGCTTAACTCAACCGTCGCCCCCGTGCTCAATCCAGTAACAGTACTGTCAAAATATGTCTCAAAATAAAGCTTTTCCTTTGTAAAAAACCCTGAGCCCCAGACAATAACGGCGGTTACGATTAAAATTACAGATATAACAAAAAACAGGCCTATTTTGAAATAATTCGCTTTTTCACTCATTTCTCTTTCCTATATATAAAAGTAACAGGTTTCTTATAGCATTTGACAGAAAAGCTAAAATCTAACTTATGACTCCCTGTTAAAAAATTGTCTTACCCAGGAATTCTCACTATTGTCACGCAGGTAATCAGGCTTACCTGTAGCGACTATGGATTTGGTAATTTCGTCAAGCATGATAATCCTGTCTGCTACCTTGTATATACTCGGCAGCTCATGTGTAACTATGATGAACGTAATACCGAGGCTTCTGGACAGCTCAATGATTAAATCATCCAGTTGTGATGAGGTAATAGGGTCAAGTCCCGCAGAGGGCTCATCAAGAAATAATACCTTCGGGTCCAGAGCCATAGCTCGTGCTATGGCCGCTCTTTTTCTCATCCCGCCGCTGAGCTCCGAAGGCATCTTATATTCACTGCCCTGGAGGCTAACCACTTTAAGCCTCATTCGTGCTATAAACTCCATAGCATCCTTCGGCAGATCCGTGAACTCCTCAAGGACTAAACATATATTCTCCATTAGATTCATCGACCCGAAAAGAGCGCCATTCTGGTACATGACGCCTATTCTCCGCAGAATGTTTATCTTGTCCTGGCCCCGAGCTGACACTATATCATTACCTTCGATTAAAACTTTTCCCGAAACAGGCGGTAAAAGACCAATCATGTGTTTCAAAAGGGTGCTTTTACCACATCCCGAACCGCCTAAAATAATAAGAACTTCACCTGCCTGGACCTCAAAATTTATGTCCTTAATAATCGCGGCATCACCATAACCGGCGGTGAGATTCTCAACTCGAATTACAGTTTCAGAATCAGTTCTCATTGCAGCTCTTAAATCCCGAGATAATAATAAACAACGGCAAAAACACCATCTACAACAACTATGGCAATGATGCTGCTGACAACCGCCTTGGTTGCAGAATCACCGACGGCACTTGCGCCTGTACCGGTCTGCAATCCTTTCAAACATCCTATACCGGCAATCATCGAACCAAAGACCAGGGTTTTGACTAACCCGCCCGATAAGTCGCCTAAAGTTGCTGCTTCTTGAATTCTGTTCAAATAAGTTATCGGTGCAAAACCCAATGAAAGCATAACTAAGCCACATCCTATCAACCCAAACAGCAGGTTGAACATAGTTAGAAGCGGCATCATAAATATCCCCGCAATCATTCTTGGAACGGCTAAATACTTTACCGGGTCAATACCCATCGTCGTCAATGCATCAATTTCTTCGTTTACTTTCATCGTACCAATTTCAGCGGCATAGGCTGAACCGCTTCGGCTTGCAAAAATAATAGCGGTAATCAACGGACCAAGCTCTCTGAAAAGTGAAATTACAATAAGGTCGGCTACATATATTTGAGCACCGAATTTTTGCATGGCTATCGCCGATTGAAAGGCGAGAATCAAACCGATTAGAAAACCAAGCATGCAGGTAATGCCAACGGCATCCGCTCCGCTTTTCTCAGCAATTAAAAAAGTGTCCCCCCAGCGAAGTGTCTCCGGATTCAAAATTGTGGCGAAAAATTTTACAAGTAATTCACCTAAAAAACTGATTTGTGTCTTAAATTCACTCCAGGCCTGACAACAGCCCTTGCCTGCATTTTCAATAAATCTTTTAAGTGAAAACTTTTCAGGTATGTACTCGCCTATTTGGCCGGGGTCGAATATTTTAATGAGTTGCTCGAACTCTGTTTTCAAACCTTTAATTGAGAATTGTCGGCCTTCTTTTTCTTGTCTCTGCTTCAACTGTAAAAGAAAAGCTGCCCCGGCACCGTCGCAATACTCGATACCAGCAGCGTCCACCTCCAAAAACAAAGGTTTGGTCTTGGATAATTTCTTGATGGCCTCGGACCAGATTTGGCTCACAGTGTCTGCATCTAACCGTCCCTGTATGGTTAGTTGTAAGTTGTCCTTGTCTATTTTGTAGTTCGTATGAACCATACCATTCCTGAAAAATACTTTTATAAAAATAATTACCTAAAAAGCATTATAACCTCTTGTCGCGGGAGGATATATCTATTTTTGCCGAAAGAAGGTTAGCAATAGGGGCAGTATATTCGAATTTCTCAAAAAGTATTTTCTATTTTTCCCGCCGCCGACTGTTATTTTTGTTCGTTCCTAATATATTTAGCCCCGAAGTTTACCCGCATTAGGCGGGCCTGCTTCGGGGGTTATTCTGTCATTGCGAGGCCGACTTGTCCTCCGCAGCCCTTCGTAGCTTTATGCGAAGAAGGGGCGAAGGAGGAAGGCCGAAGCAATCTCTCCTTTGTCATTCCGTACTTGATATGGAATCCAAATATACTTAACCCCCGATTTATCGGGTGGGTTAATGTCTATCCGGAAGCCCACCGGTTTATCCGGTGGGGTAATATCCCTTTATGCTGGGGGTCATATTTAGCCCCGTCGAACCATCGAAGGATTTATTGGGGGGTTGTCATCTCACAGGGATGAGATATGAAATTATCTCGTCGGGCCGAGAGGCCAAATTCCTGGATTTAGCGAAACTATTCTATTGCTTGCTTATTTTTTTTCGTTGTGCTATACTTATGTCGAAGTTTTGCTGAAGGGATGCAGTTATGAGCGGCAATGTAGGCAACAAAAAAAGGTTGATTGCTATTACAGAAGCCAACCTTAAGGAAAAAAATAGTCATATATATATCAGCGGCCACCACGACTTTTTCCCAGACGAGTGCTATGGTCAATCGAGCAAGGAAAAGGGTATTAGGAAGGAAATGACATTAATTGTGGAGGGATTGACGCAACCAGTCAAGACGGATATAGGAATCAACGACACTAACGGGAAGCCTCGCAATTTCTTTAGAAATCGGCGGTGGGTCCGAAAGTTCTTTGAGAAACATGAATTAAAAGCCGGAGATGTGGTTGCAATCGAGAGGTTAGATAAGTACATCTATCGAGTATATCCTTTCGAAAGCAAGAATGTTAGAGAGGGTGCGCATATTCCGGATCACTGGCATAGAGTAGATCTAAGGAAACCTACTGTAATAGACCTTTTTGCTGGTTGTGGCGGAATGTCTGTTGGTCTGAAAAAAGCTGGATTTGAGAACTTACTCGCTGTGGAATGGGATGCTTCTTGTTGTGAAACCTTCAAAGTTAATATCAGCCCGAGAATATTGCAGTGCGCTATTCAAGAAGTGGAGAGCTTCCCATCTTGCGATCTGTTAGTTGGTGGACCTCCGTGTCAAGGATTCAGTAATTTAGGTGAGAAACTCCCAAACGATCCACGTCGACAGTTGTGGCGGCATTTTCTTCGAGCAGTAAGAGATGCGAGGCCATTTATCTTTGTTATGGAGAATGTACCTCCGCTTTTGAAATCAGCAGAATATGGAGAAATATGCAGGGAAGCTAGAAAACTTGATTACGAGATTGAGGGTCGTGTCTTAAATTCTGCCGATTTTGGTATTCCTCAATTACGAAAAAGAGTATTCTTGATAGCCAGTAGAGTTGGACGGCCGACCTTTCCAAAAGCAACTCACCGAAACCCAGATATTCTACCAAAGTTCGATACTAGAAATTTGCCATATTGGCGCACTGTTAAAGATGCCATAGGAGATTTACCGCCCATGCCGACTGGGGGAAATTGGCATATCGGGCGGAATCCAACACCGCTTTCATTACGTAGGTATCGGTGTATACCTGCCGGTGGAAATCGTTGGGATTTGCCGGTTGAGATTATGCCGCCTTGTTGGAAAAGAAAGACAAAAGGAGGAACGGACCTTTTCGGGCGGCTATGGTGGAACCATCCATCTGTAACCATACGAACCGAATTTTATAAACCTGAAAAGGGGCGTTATCTACATCCCGAAGAAGATAGGCCCATCACCCATAGAGAGGCAGCAAGGTTACAAGGATTTGACGATGAGTTCCAGTTCAGAGGAACGAAGATAGAAGTAGGTATTCAGATAGGAAATGCTGTACCGCCTTTACTTGCATATCGTATTGGGGTTGAGGTCATGAAGGAGATAAAAAAAGCAAAGCGAAATATGTCCCCGTTGAGAGCGAGTCGAAGGGAGAAAGTCTGTGTCTGAATCATCGAAGATAGATACGCTCATTGCCGAAGTGGAGGAGAACCTTGCACGTTTCAAACGTAAATACAAAGGTCTGACATGGAGACAGAAAGTTCTTTTGTTGGTTGAACTAGCAGGGGGTGTTAGGAAACTTGGTAAGAGTAGTAATCCTGCTGCTGCTAGGTTGGGTTCACGTGAGCGTTTGAGAATTTACCTTCAGGAGCATGTAGGTATTGTTATCGCTGCTGAGGAGCTTCAGGTGGTGTCAGGTATCTCAGAGTATGCCAGGCGAATACGTGAGTTGCGGGTTCAGGATGGGTACAAGATTCTAACTGGTTATAGCAGCGATCCCGATTCAGGAATATCCTTAAAACCCACGGAATACCTGTTACTAGATAGAGACCCTGACATCACGGCGGCACGCAGATGGCATGTTGCTAACAGAATCAGGAGAGGAACCCAAGGCGGAAGCAAGGGACGGCTCCTGCGATATCTATTAGAGAATGTCGGCCAAGTTGTGACGACTGAGGAACTTGCATATGTGGCTAGGGCACGTGAATTCGGTCGCCGGATCCGTGAGTTACGAACAGAGGAGGGCTATCCTGTTGCGACTCAGTTTACGGGCCGCCCCGATTTGAAGATGGGGGAGTATGTTCTTGAGAGTAAAGATAGAATCGCTGAGTCTCACGATCGCCGCATACCATTTGAAATTCAGAAGTTAGTGTATGAGAGAGATAATAACACATGTCGCCTCTGTGGGTGGCAGAGGGAAAGGTGGACTCGTAGAGATCCAAGAATCCTCGAGCTTCACCATATCCAAGAACATGCCGCAGGCGGAACAAATGTTGCTCAGAATCTCGTAGTAATGTGCAGCAAGTGTCACGATGAAATACATGCTGGTCGAAAGCAGTTCCCCCGAAATATTCTGGGTTAGCCTGCAATGACAGATTTGTATACAAAGTCCAAACGAAGTGAAATAATGGCTCGCATCAAGGATCGCAATACTTCACCTGAGATCACTATTTCGCGTATGTTGCGTAAAATAAAGGTAAGATATCGTCGTAATGTAAAATCTATCATCGGCCGACCCGATTTTGTTATCTATCAAGCGAAAACCGTTATTTTTGTACATGGGTGTTTTTGGCATCACCACGCAAACTGTAAGCGAGCCAAACTGCCAACTACCAATAGAGCATTTTGGAAACGGAAAATTTTAGGAAATAAGCGACGTGACAACAGAATAGCACGCTTGCTTAGAAAACAAGGATGGCGGGTCATCATAGTCTGGCAGTGTTCCCTCCGCAATGAAAATCGAGTTTTCCAACGTCTCTGCCGCCTGCTATCTTACTGAATATAATTCCTCTTTTTTCCTTTTAACTGTTCTACCCCAAAATCCGACATACAAAACCCAAACCTGCAATTATGGTAAAGGCAAAATCCGCGCCAATCTGTGTGAATCTGTGGTTGCAATTCTACCCCCAAAATCGTCCAATTTTCAACAGCAAGATTTTCCGTGTAATCTTGTTGTCCGTGTTCTCCTTATATAAAGTGAGGCCGGTCGCCTGATAAGGCGAGGCAGTTTTACTGCCCGGTGGACGAGACGAAGACTTGGCGTACAAACCATGTTTGGAGCACAGGCTTTGTCGAGGACACATCCCGGCCAAACTCTCTGTGCCTTCTGTGTCCTCTGTGGCTCACAAAACCCAAACCTGCAATTATTTTCAAATCAAAATCCGCGTTTCTCCGCGTTAACCTGTGGTTACTTTTGAATTTCGAATTTTGGTTATTCGTATTTTTTTCGTATTTCGTACTTCGCACTTCGAAATTTCGCGGTTTGCATTTTTCTGCAAACCACGAATAGCGGCGGTCGGGATCGAACCGACGACCTTGGGCTTATGAATCCCACGCTCTAACCAGCTGAGCTACGCCGCCATTACTTAGCCACTTTTTATCCGCCTGTGGCGAATCAACTTTAGTCACTTTACACTTTAGACACTTTAGGCACTTCTGACCTATAAAATAACAACTTCCCGCACACCTTGTCAATTATTAATGTCTTGTTTTTGCCATAAGGTATCCTGTGGAGAGCATTTGAAATTAGTATTTTGGACTTGTCCTTCGACTTTGCTCAGGATGGTGAGCCTGTCGAACCATTTAGGATTCTCGCCTCGGCGTAGCCATAGGCGAAGCCGGGTCGGATTTCTAACAGTTATGTTAGGTCCGGGTCCGGCTGATTCAGCTCCATAATTATTGCCCCGATAGCTGAAAGAAAAGTAAAAATAAACATCCGTAATACACAATGTTTCGCCACATCACCAAGCGATACCCCAAATGCCTCACCCATTATAGCGGATACAGCGGTATAAAATATACCGAGCACGATACCGCCGGCGCCCGCAGCGATTATTCGTTTGCCTAATGTTGCTCCGCCGCAACCCGCGGCTGTGCCCATACCGCACAATATCGGCACCAATATGACAAGCCACCAAATCTCCGTCAAGCCCGGCAGTCTGCCGAGACTATTAAGGTAAGCGAAGTCCACAATCCCGGCTATCAATGCACCCACAAGGGCGTGCAGACCAACATGCCAATATCTCGGCTTCATCGATTTTCGAACCTCTGCTTGCCTTCGCATCCGGCGTCGTATCGTCAATGGCCAGTTATAGAACAAGCGAAATATCCAATGTTCCAATAGCGCCCCTCTTTCACCGAACACAGGGACAATATGCGTAGCTTCAGTAGCCCAATGGCTTGCCATGAATCTTGCTAAAGCCGGATAGTGATAGGTCATCTGAATTGGAAATGCCAGATAACCGATGTATTTGAAGAAACTCAAAAATACGGCGATGTTGTAATCCTTGAAACTGCGGTCGTAAATAGCGATTCCTACCGCGTAAAGACCTCGGGCAATTGAACCCGGAGAAATCGGGGTTATCTGGAAAAGCACAAGTATCCCGCCGGCTCCGAGTTTGTCTCCGGTCTTTCGCCAGTATATCCAGGCGACAATGACCGAGACTATCTGTGTAAGTGGCAGCGTCAAAAGGTGTACAACTAAACTAACTAAGTACCGTTGAATGTATGGCTCGTGAAGTTGCGACAGTATTGTATCTGCATCCTTGTTGCTCAGAATGTGCTTGTTCTTACCTTCATCGACCATGTCACGCAGCCACTGTTCGCGAAATTTGGCGTTAAAATAAAGCTTTATCGGCCGAACAAAGATGTAGTGAAGCTTATCCTTGAAGAACGCCCAGTCGGTCAAAAATCTGTGAAGACCCGCAGGTAAAATTGACAATGGCAGGTGACAGATAAACTTTTCGATGTGTTGCTGTAAGTTCAACACTCGTTCCGGACTTATCCTTCCTGCTCTGTGCCAGACGATAACTTTTTCAGCAATCCTCGCCTGAACCGACCGCCAAAAGTAATCCGTGCTTGTCAAGATTGACCTGTAATGTTTTCGCCAGTCTGCTCGACCCCAAATTCGTCGCAGGAAGGTGCGCAAAAATGGTATCGCTCCGGTTATAAGATACAATAGTGTCAGACTTCTGCTTCTGCGCAGCTTCTGCTGGTGTTCTTCGTCGACAAGGTTCCGTACTTTCCAGCCGGTTACCGCGCTGTCAAAAATCGTTGACCATAGTTTTTTGCTGTAAAGCAGCCGAATATGGTTGTGCGTAATGTCCGGCACCGAGTCCCTGTAAACTCGCTCATCCGCCTTCAATTCCTCAAGCATCTCGCCCATATCCGAGAACTCATCACCGTGTAACCGGATGAAGGTCTCCAGCTTACTTACATCGCCGCGGTCAAACTGCACCAGCGAGCCGCGCATGATTCCCTTTGCTATCAGCTTAAAATCTCCGGGGCTCATCGGCAGAAACGGAAGTAATGCCAGACCCGCCCTGAAATCGACCGCTACTAATCCGCCGGATGGATTGTCATCTGTACCTTGTCGCTTCAGGCAATTTGGCTGACTTTTGCAGGTTAACCATTCATATTGCCGGGCTAACTCGTATGCTCCCGTATCGTGCAGGAATTTCACAAAATCGTTCATAAACTGTCGCTTAGCTCGATATTCCGGCGAACCCAACTGCTCCTGGTCGACTGGTCTGCCACGGAGCCAACGCTTCAGCAAATCGAGGTGCTCATCAACCTCCAGCCGCCATGTGCGCCCGTCTATCCACTCACTCAGCTCACCACAACTGCCGAGCTTTTCGTCTATAAACGTGCCATAAATATTTACTACTGTGTTCTCATCTCCGAATTTAATCTTCGCTGCCCGACGGATAAATTTCTGCCAAAGCGCGCCAGCGCGGGCGGCTTCGGGATTGACCTGTAACTGGAACGCACCCTGAAAACCAATCCAATATAAAACATTGCGAAACAGACGGGAAAAATTCGAAGGCGGGATAAGAATCTTCATCGCATAAACCTGACCTGCCTGGAGGCCCGCAATTGGTCCATCGTCAATACTTAGGATTTTTACTTTATAGACCTGGCCTGCAAACCCGCCACCAACGAATCTTTCAATAACAAGCTTAACTCGTGCTTTATTTGCTTTTTCAATCCCTGTTACACTGTAGAGAAGCTCAGTGCCCGCATCATAACGGGCGACTCGCATCGGCCGATACAACCGAGCAGACTGAAATCTCGCCTCAAGTTCCTTGCAAACCTCAATGGAATATTCCACCGGCATACTTGTTCCTTATACTTAACACAAATCCCTACAGGTCGTTGATATCTTCGCTTTTACTTTGTTGGTCTTGCTTTTCCAGTTTTCGTCTATCGATAATTAAAGTTTCGGAAGGCAGATGAATTCGGTTAAGGTCTATAATCTTTCCATCAACAACCAATTCGATTTCGATTCGTGCGCGATATATGAAACCTATAGGAGGTTTTTCATTAGAAGGTTTTTCTTCTTTCACGGGCTCCCAGGTCATACCGTCTTGTGATACCGTTACATATTCCGGCAGTTCCCCTGATGGCGACTTGATTGAATCCGGCCAAGGTGGTCCCGGCAGAAGTTTTTTGCCTCCAGGACGATAGCATTCATACGCTGGATATACAGGGGCATATATACGCACCGTGGGTTTTTCGTTGTTAAATAACGCCCCTTCTTTGAAAGGGATTTCAATGCTGCGTAGCCGAAGGGGGGCTCCTTTACTCTTTAACTTCAAAATTGTTGGCCAGATATTCTCAAACTTATCACGCTTATCGAAGTGAATATCGTATACATTTTCCTGATTACCTGCTGCAATTTCAAGTGTTGTTGCTTGTCTTCGATAAGGCTCAAGCTGGGCTGGCCAATCCGGAGGCCATGTGCCTCCCGAACGAATCCCAACAACCGCTAAAGACAGAGTGGAACAAAACAGCGTAATTATGATAAAGAATATATAGGTTGCTCTGGTACACTTAAACATTTTTATCATCTCCTTTCCACTATAGTGGAATAGATGAACTATTTAACAATCCACAATCGGATGCAAATTAGTAGAACAATCGCTGCGTAAACACCCGCCAGCAAATCATCGGCAAGAATTCCCCAGCCCTGGGGCAATTTTTCAAGTTTACGAATCGGCCAGGGTTTGATGACATCGAACAACCTGAAAAGAAAAAAACCAAGCCCTGTAATAATCCAGAGTTGCTTAGTTGAAAATGTGTCTGTGGTTAATAATAGAAATGGCAAAAATGTAAGTGCCTGGCCGGCAAACTCATCAGCTACAACTTCCGATGGGTCGATTCTGCCGGTCGCGGCAATAACGGCTGGTGAAAATTTAATGCAAATGATAGAACCGGCCAATATAAAAATCGTCATTACTATGGATATCGCCAGAGCCGATGTTTTGAATTGGCACATCAGGGCAAAGATAAACGCCGGCGGTAATGAGCCGTATGTCCCCGGGGCAACAGGCAGCCAGCCAAGACCGAAACAAGACGTAAGTAATCTTTTCATAGTTGCTGTAAGGTTAACTGAAGGCGATGGTTAAGTCAAAGAATATTAATCTACCAGCGTATAGCGAGCGTACAGCGTAGAGCGTATAGCGTACAGCGTAGAGCGTATAGCGTTTAGGATGGGAAGTTCAGGCAGGCGAATTTGCCGTGACGAATTAGTCGATAGTATTTAGTCGTTAGTGTTTAGATTTTGGTGTATTTGGGAAATTCAATACAGCAAATTCCTTATGGAATTTGCGAGCTGCGTCGTCGTATTCCCTGGCGGCGTCGATTTCATTTTTGAAGCAGCCCAGATGTATCCCTTTTTTCTCGAATGTAATTCGAGCCACCCATTTGTGATTGTCCTTTCTCCATGAAACTCCTTTATATTTCGAGGTCTTTGCATCCGAACGCTTCCTTCTGTGGCAAATATTCTGCGAATGTGTCGCTGCTCGTAAGTTTGCGCATCTATTGTCCATACCATCGTGATTAATGTGGTCGATTAACATTCCCTTGGGAACATCGATAATCTCCTGATGCAGATAAACAAGTGTTCCATTTTTTCTTTTGCCCCCAGCGGCGTGTCTTCGTACGTAATATAGTTTCCCCTTTTTTATTGCAAACCATTCGTATTTGCTCAGCCGTTTGTAATCGGCAGGGTCCACCTTTGCGTATCTCGGCTGCGACATACGGAGCCGGCGAAAGGCGCAGCCGTAGCGCAACCGGCGATAGAAAAGTACCGGCGATATAGCAACGCGTGACAAGTAAGCTGCGATGGTGATTATGATGATTCTGATGGTTCCCTACCCCTGTGCGGTGAAAATTCGCCGGAAACTCGAAATTCTAATCCTTCGACCCTGCTCAGGACAGGGCACTAAATCCGAAACAAATTCAAATGACCAAAATTTGAATGACCGAAACAGGAGGTTTTTGCCGTAAGGCATCCGGTGGTGAAGATTTGAACATTAGTATTTCTGTCATTGTTTCGTATTTCGATATTCGGATTTCGTATTTGGGGCAACATTGCCCCTCACTATTGGACGAACCTGCGGATTTGGTCGAAATTTGGGTGATTTTTTAAGGTTGGATTTTACGTAAGTGCTTGTAAGAGAAGGAATAAAAAAAATTTCAGAATTTTTGATTTTAGTGCGCAACTACCTGCGTGTTTGGTCGGTTTTTCAGCCACAGATCCATTCGACTATGCTCCCCGCTTCGCCCTAAATGGCAGGGCTTCGCAGGGCAGGCAGGACAGGTTCGTGTTAATCCGTGGCTAAATAGAAAAAACCAGCCGTAATGGACTTGGGAGAACCCTGGCCAGTGGCCAGGGCTAAAAATCAAATGAGGAGAACCCCGGCCGATGACGGGGGCTAACAATTAAATGAACCCTCAATGAACCACAAACAACGGACGAACTCATTCGTCAACCCAGCCAGGTTGGGCCGAAGGTGATATCAACCTTCATCGGGACATCGAGCTTAATGGCGGTGGTCATTTCTTTCTGAATCCATTTTGCATGCTTGTCGGCCTGTTTGGCAGGTAATTCGAAAACAAGCTCATCGTGGACCTGCAGAATAAGTTTTACGGGCAGATTTTCAGATTCGATTTTCCGCTGGATATTGAGCATAGCGACTTTAATCAAATCGGCTGCGGAGCCCTGGACGACGGTGTTGACAGCAAGTCGGCGGGCCTGGGCGCGTTTATTGGCATTTTTGGCAGTGAGGTTGGAGATTTTTCGCCGGCGGTGCAAAATTGTCTCGGCGCAGCCGGTGCGTTTTGCATTTTCCACGCACTGGTCCATAAATTTGCGGATTGAGCTGTAGCGAGCGAAATAGTCGTCGATGAACTTCTTTGCCTCTGGCTGGCTTATACCGGCAGAGCGTGACAGGCCGAATGCACCCTGGCCGTAAATGATGCCGAAGTTGACCGCTTTGCAGCTTGAGCGCATCTTTGCTGTTACTTCTTCGATAGGGACATCATAAATCTGCGAAGCAACGAAGCGATGGATGTCCTGGTCGGCGGCGAAGGCGGCGGCTAAGGCCTTGTCTTTTGAAAAATGCGCCAGCAGACGCAGCTCGATTTGCGAGTAATCTGCGCTTAAGATGCAGTCAGTTTTGTTTTTTGGGACAAAGGCGGAGCGGATTTTTCGGCCGAGCTCAGTACGGATGGGGATATTCTGCAAATTCGGAGCGCTGGAGCTAAGCCGGCCTGTGGCGGTTACGGTCTGGTTGAAAGATGCGTGGACTCGCTCTGTTCGAGGGTTAATGAGTAAGCCGAGTTTATCCACGTAGGTATTCTTTAGTTTGCTGACCATTCGATATTCGATGATTAACGGTATTATTGCGTGTTCATCGGCGAGCTGCTCCAGAACGCCGGCATCTGTGCTTCGGCCTGCCTTTCCGCTGCGGATTGATTCGAGGCCGAGCTTATCGAAAAGCACCTCGGCAAGCTGCTTCGGAGAGTCGATGTTGAAGACCTTATCTGCAAGCCGGCAAATTTCCTCTGTTAGATTTTTGATTGTCTCGTCAAGCTCACCAGCCATATTCTTCAACAGCTTCGTGTCAAGCGAGACGCCGTTGGATTCCATAGCGGCCAGAACGCTGACTAAGGGCATTTCCACCTCTTCAAACAATTTTTTAAGCAGCGGCTCTTGAGCGAGGCGGTCTTTGAGGTAATTGTAAAGCTGGAGTGTTATATCTGCATCTTCAGCGGCATAATCACAGGCGGCTGCGGTATCGACCATATCGAAGGTGAGCTGGTTTTTT
>Ga0315551_10000497_pt1 | contig 31424 bp, 19 predicted proteins | sample SalMarSW160290MG_FD_203678 | JGI IMG/M metagenome (GOLD analysis project Ga0315551, IMG submission 203678) | Salt marsh sediment microbial communities from the Plum Island Ecosystem LTER, Massachusetts, United States - Salt Marsh Sediment SW1602-90 ...
CAGTTTGTCAGTGTTGGGCTGCTTTTGCTGTTGAACATTCCGCCGCCGTGATAGTTGCCTATGTTGCCTCTAAATTTGCAGTTGGTCAGCGTTGCTTTACCGGATAAATTAAATATCCCGCCGCCGTTGTCGTCGGCTGCATTCTCGATGAATGTACAGTTGGTTGATGTTGTTATGCTACCTTGGTTGAACATCGCGCCGCCGTTACCATTAGTTGAGTTCCTGGTGAATACACAGTTAGTCAGTGTTGGGCTGCTATCGTAGTTGTCCATCCCCCCACCGTGGTCGGTCGTCGAGTTATTGTTGAACATACAGTATTTCAACGTCGGGCTGCTGCCGTCGTGGTTGTTTATCCCGCCACCGTATTTGGCCTTGTTGTTTCTAAATGTGCAATTAGTTATTGTCGGATTACTGTTAATGTTATGTATCCCGCCGCCGTAGTGGCTAAAATTCCCAATAAATGTGCAGTTTGATATAGTTGGATTGCTGTTATCGTTGTACATACCACCGCCATTATCCTTGGATGAGTTGTTTCTGACCATGCAGTTTTTCAGCGTCAGGCTGCTGTCTTTGCAGAATATTGCACCACCGTTTGTTGCGTTGCCATTTATGATAGTCAAACCATTTATGATTGAGTTTGTATCTTCGCCACTATGGAGATAAAATCCTCGGCCTTTGTTTTCACAATCGATAATCGTTGCAACGATCACATCTCGCAATTGGGGATTGGTGTTCCTGATAGTGATGGCCTTACCCTTAAAGTCGATATCCTGATTACCGGGACCAGCGTAAACACCGGGGCTGATAATAACTTCGTCTCCGTCGTAAGCAGCATCGATAGCTGCTTGAATGGTGGGATATACAGATGGCACCAGATGTTGTTTTTCGTGTTTTTGGACTCCAATATCCGCTTGTTTGCTATCCTTGCTGATGCCGCTTTTCTTGGCCTGCTCTAGTTTCTTAGCCTGCTCTAGTTTCCTGGCCTGCTCTAGTTTCCTGGCCTTCTCCAGTTTCCTGGCCTCCTCCAGCTTCCTGGCCTGCTTCAGTTTCTTGGTCTGCTCCAGTTTCTTGGCCTTCTCCAGTTTCCTGGCATCCTCCAGTTTCTTAGCCTGCTCTAGTTTCTTAGCCTCCTCCAGTTTCTTGGCCTGCTCTAGTTTCTTGGCCTGCTCCAGTTTCTTAGCCTGCTCCAGTTTCTTGACCTGCTCCAGTTTCTTAGCCTCCTCTATTTGCTTAGCCTGCTCTTTTATTGCTATTTGATTTGCATCACTGGCAGTGATGCATGGTGAACTAGGTGATAGATGGTAGTTCCCGTTGTCTGGGTCCACAAACAGTGGATCTGCACCGAAATTGCCGCTGCCGTTTAATTTGCCTGTCCAGCCCTGAACGCAGCAATGGTTAATGACCGGTGTGCTGTTTAAGAGATAAATCTGGGCTGTTTCTTCATCGCCGCTGCTGTCACTGTTTTGCCAGAGGATGCACTTGGCAAGTGTTGCGTCGCTGTTTTCACAATTGGATATTCCTCCGCCGAGTTGTCCTGCGGAGTTTTTAGTAAGTGTACAGCCGGTTAGTTGCGCGTTGCTCTGGTAGTTTCGTATAGCGCCACCATTGCCTTCTGTTGAGTTTTTAATAAATAAACAACCCTCTAATACTGGGGCGCTGCTGTTATTGTTCATCCCGCCGCCATCGCCATTGGCCGAATTTTCAATGAAAGTGCAGCCCGTCAGTTTCGGATTACTACTGTAGTTGCGCATTGCACCGCCGTAGTTTGCCGTGTTCTCCTTGAACGTACAGTTAGTAAGCGTCGGATTGCTGTTTAAGTAGTTGGCCATTGCTCCACTGTTTTGTGCCGAGTTCTCGTTGAATGTGCAGTCGGTCAGTGTTGGACTGCTTGTGCAATTATATATGCTGCCGCCGGCTTCGCCTGCCAGGTTCTCAATGAAGGTGCAGTTGTTCAGCGTGGGATGGCTCTGGTCGTTGTACATTCCTCCTCCGAAAAGCGATAAGTTTCTTTTGAATGTGCAATTTTTCAGTGTGGGGCTTCCTCTATAGTTGTGCATGCCACCGCCATTGCTGTTGGAACAACCGTCGATGATGGTGAATCCGTCCAGTACGGCTGTTTTGTCGGTCCCAAAACCTGTCACTACGTTGTAGCTGTTATCACTATAGTTAACAAAGTTCGGTTCATCGTCACCATTCAAATCGCCGCTGAGGATTGTTGTATACGCATCAATATCTTGTGCATCTGGTTTTGGCTCACCATAACCGGCATAGCCACCGTTAATAACTACGCCGTTTATCAATTTAAATGTGGCGCTGCGATCTTTAGCTGTGATTCCGCTACCGTTGTCAGGTTTATAGGTGCCCTTGGCCACCAGAATCTTGTCTCCGCTTGAGGCGGCAGCCAGTGCGTCCTGCAGAGAGGTGTAGGCGTTAGTCCAGTTTGACCCATTGTTGTTCCCGGTGGCATTGGCGTCAACAAAGATTTGTCTTGCGAAACTCGACCCCACCATTGTTAATAACAACATTGATATTGCAAACCAGGAGCTTATTTTTTTCCCGCCCATTTCAGCCCTCTTTTACAACTACCTTCCTCTGATACAATAATGACATGCCTCTTCTCCAGTACCCGCCTTGGCGGCTTGAAGGTAACGACAGTAAGAGAGTTCCAATTTTGCCACTAATTACAAAATAGGCTCTCAGGAAAGTGTAAATTGTCTCTTGAAGAGTTGAACCCTTCACCACACTCTCCTCTTCGGTTTCGGTACTTATAAAAACCGATATACGAAATCTGTCTAAATACGCATTTTTTATTTATGCTTCTATAACGAATAGTTTACCTTTTTGGCCGCCTTTTGTCAAGGGAATTATGGGTTCTTTGCAGGATGGGGAACATCGTATATCCATAAGCATAATTAGGATGTATGGCCAGAGATTCCTATAAAAATACGAGTTAAGGTATGGAAAGCTGGAACGTCCTCACTTTTGTCCTATAACTTAACAAATACTGAAGAATAAAAAGACCTTCGAGGGTGATAAAATCTTTTTCTGGAGCAGGATTTTTTTATTTCATGTGGATGTTTCACATCGTTATTACGTAAGCTTACTCGTTTCTCGATTCTCTACGAGTATCGAGCATCCAGGTATCGAGTATCCAGCACGGTTTTTTTTAGTTATTTAAGTATACATAACCTTTTGCAAGCTAAGAGCTTATGATAGGACCGTTCTGCGGTCAGGATAAAAATTTGGAAAAAATACTTGGTAAATTCAAACAAATGTTTTAAACTATAGTATGAAACAATTGTTTAAGGGTCGAAGTATGGAGCTTTCGCGTAATAACAACCCGAGCCTTGATTCGGATAAGCCAGTTCAAGACCGGTTGCTTGATGCGGCAGAGGGGCTTTTTGGCGAGCATGGTTTTGATAACATAAGTGTTCGCAAAATCGCTGCGAAAGCAGGATGCAATCTTGCCGCAGTTAACTATTATTTTGGCAGCAAGGATAAGTTATATATCGAAGTCTGGCGCCACCATCTGCTGATTATGCGAGAAAGAATCATGACCAGTATCGAAAGGGTGATGTCTGAAAATGCTAAAAAGACTTATTTGGACGATTTGCTTAAGTCATTTGCAACGGCTTTTCTTGAGCCAATTAAGGATAAAAGTAAAGCCTATCGGCTCATCAAACTTATGGACCATGAAATGGTAGAACCACACCTGCCTAAGAATATGTTTCTTGAAGAAATGATTATACCTACTTTCAATGCTATGCAGAATGCTTTGGTGAAAATCTTTCCAGGTTTGGATAAATCAAAAGTTCCTTTCCTTTTGTTTTCTATCATCGGCCAGTTAGTGCATCTAATCCGTGTGCAAACTTTGTTTGACCAGAGTTATCCTATACAATTGCCGGGATTCGGCCTTGATGAAGCAGTTAATCACATTGTCAAATTCTCTGCTGCGGGGATTCGAGCTTATGGTGATAGAAAAGGCAGTAATAAGTAAGCGGGTGACAATTGTTAGTTGTGTACTTTAATGAGTTCAAGATATGAATCTGATTAGACAAAAAGTTATTTTGTTTAGCTTTGTTATGGTGGCAGCATTGCTGCTTGCCGGCTGTGTCAGCAGTGAGAAATTTTATCAAGATGTTAGTATGTCCAGAGAGGTCGCATATCGGCAGTGGGCCAGTCGTAAAGAGCGCCAGCAGCGGTCTCAAACGCATATAAGTGGTGAGTTGAGTATTGAGGATTGCTTAAAGCTGGCCTTGGTCAACAATAAAGTTTTACAGCGTGTCATTCAAGAAAAGCAGGTTGCGCGAGGCGAACGGCTGAAATCATATTCCGCCATTTTACCTGCCGTTGACCTTTCAGCTGAGTATTTGAGAAAGGATAAGATTGGATCTTTTGGGCCAATAACGTTCGGTGATTTAGACAACTATTCGACTTCGCTTAGGGTCACTCAGCCGATTTTCGCCGGTGGTGCGATACCAGCTACGATAAACGCCGGAAAATTGTTTTCTTTGCTTACCGACCAGACGGTTCGAGCAGCAGTTCAGGACTTAACTTATACAGCGATTCATACCTATTATGATGTTCTGCTCAATCAACACTTGATGCAGATTAGTGCTGATGCTGTTCGCTCGGCTCAAGCCCATCTTGATGATGTTAAACGAAGGCAGCAGGGCGGGGTCGCTTCTGATTTTGATGTTCTGCGGGCTGAAGTAGAACTGTCGAATTTCCAGGCTGAATTGATTCAGAACAAAAATGCCATAAATATAGCGAAGGCCCAGCTGATTAAGGAGATGGGTGTTTCCCAGGATAGTGACTTTATCCTGTCGGGTAAGCTGGTTTATTCTCCTTCAGAGACGGCAATGGAGCAGGCTGTTGAAGCTGCTTTCCGTAATCGGCCTGATTTAATAAGTGGCGAGTTTGATATAAAGTATCAGAAGGAATTACTTAAAATGGCTTGGAGTCGATATTGGCCGGCTATTAGCGGCTTCTATGAAAATATCTGGTCGAATCCTGACCCTCACCAGAACACTATGGTGCGGTGGGGACATCTTTGGCAGGCTGGGTTTATGGCGACACTGCCAATTTTTGACGGTTTCTCTCGCGAGGGTGAGATAATTCAACAGAAAGCACGAGTTAGGCAGGCACAGATAGGTTTGATTGATACTGAAGAGACTGCTTTGTTTGAATTGACAAGCGCTTTGTTAAGTATACAGAATGCGGCGGAGTTTGTCGAATCCCAGCGGTTAAATCTTACCAGGGCAGAGGAGGGATTGCGACTTGCAGAAGTTGGCTATAGAGAGGGAATAAACACACAGGTGGAGATGATAGATGCGCAGTCGGCTTTAACGACTGCAGGGGCGAACTATTACCAGGCTATATACTCGCACATCATTGCTAAATTGGATTTGCAAAAAGCGATGGGAACCATGATGACCCTTGAAGCAGATGACTCCGAAGGCAAAATTAGAAATAACGAATTAAAAACAGCCAGAGAAGCAGCTTCGGCAGCTTTTATAAGCGAAAGGCAGAGCAGGCAAAATGAAAGTAGGTAGAAGGACTATATATTGGATAGCGGCGTTTGTGTTGGTGTTCATTACCTTTTGGTTTGGATTTTTTCATAAGTCCACTAAAAGTCAGGAGCAGGAAAGCATAGTTCCGGTTGAGATTGAAGCTGTAAGCACCGGCTCGATAGAAGAGACTATAGAAGTAACTAGCTGGATAACGGCAAATAAAGTTGTGGATGTCACATCAAAGGTGCCGGGGAGAATTGAATCTTTACAGGTTATTCTGGATGACGGTGATGTAGTTGCAGTTGAAGAAGGACTGGCGGTCAAAAAAGGCCAGCAGATTGCCGTTATCGACCATGATACTTATTTGGCGCAGGTGGATGCGGCAAAAGCGGATTTACAGGCCAGAGAAGTTGAGTTGGTCGATGCCGAGCGCGAAAAGAAGCGTATTATCAGGTTATTTGAGGGCGGCTCAGCTACCGAGCAGAGTAAGGACAAAGCTGTAACCGCGGCAGAACTGGCTGTGGCAAGGCTTAATTTAGCCAAGGCCAATCTTAAGCTTGCTCAAATAAATCTGCGAGAGTCAACGATTATTGCTCCTATTGAGGCAATGGTTACAGCCAAACACATTGACCAGGGCAATCTCATTAGGCAAGGAGACAGGATAGTTACAATAGCCGAGATGAAAACTGTCAAGGTGATAGTTGCTGTTGCAGAAAAATATGGCGGGGAGATTGTTGTTGGAACGCCTGCGAGAATCAAAGTTGATGCCTTTGGAGACAGGATATTCGATGCTAAAGTGTACTCGGTCTATCCGGCTCTTGATGAGCAAACACACACCATACAGGCCGAAATTCGTATGGACAATGATGAATTGCTGCTAAAACCTGGTATGTTTGCCAGGGTTACTTTAATTACAGAGCGTAAAGATAATGTGGTCGTTATCCCCAGGGATGTTGTTCTTGGTGGCAGGATAGACGAGCCTTATGTATACGTAGTGGAGGATGGAACCGCCCATAAGCATTTTGTCAAGATTGGAGTACGCCAGGCAGACAAATATGAAATAATCGATGGCTTAAAAGCGCAAGAGATGCTTGTAGTTAATGGAATGAATTACTTGACCGACGCGATGTTGGTCGAGGTTGTGAAGTTAGAAGAAATCGGCGTAAGTCAGAATTAAAAGGCAGACTGCATAATGAAACTTGCTCAATTATCTGTAAACAGGCCTGTAACCACTGCGATGATATTTATAGCAATGGTGGTTCTTGGGCTTGTGTCATTGTCGATGCTGGGACTGGACTTGATGCCGGAGATGGAGATACCGGCTGTTTCGGTTATGACTGCCTATGAGGGGGCGGGGCCAGAGGAAGTGGAAACGCTCATAACTGAGCCGATGGAGGATACTCTTAGTACCATCTCTGGAGTGGATGAGGTAATTTCAGTCTCCAAAGAAGGAATATCAGCGGTAACATTGAAATTTGATTGGGGTGAAAAAATAGATGAAAGTACCAACGATGTGCGTGAGAAGATTGACCTGATTAGGGATATGCTGCCGGAGGAAGCCGACAATCCTGTTATTTTCAAGTTTGACCTTGCAATGATGCCGATTGCAATTATCGCAATTACCGCTGAGGATAGCTACCCTGATTTGGAGGATATAGTTGATGACGTGATAGTTGACCCGCTTAAGCGTGTTGATGGTGTTGCTTCGGTAACGCCTCGGGGAGGATTGGAGCGACAGATTCGCGTTGATATTGACCGTGACAAGCTGGCCGCTTTGAATTTATCGGTTGCACAGGTAAATTCAGCTCTGGCTGCTCAAAACATCAGCACTCCCGGTGGTAACATAAAGACCGGTTACAAGGACTATCTCCTGCGAACACCTGAGGAATTTTCCAGTCCTCAGGAGGTTGCTGAAGTTGTTATTGCTCGGCGAAACGGCATACCAATAAAGCTCAAAGATGTTGCCGATGTAAGAGATTTTTTCAAAGAGCGGACTTTTGAAGTGCGAATGAACGGCAAAAAGGCAATGGCTGTATTTGTCCAGAAGCAAAGCGGTGAAAATACAGTGGCGGTTGCCAGGGCGGTCAGGGAAAAGCTTGAGGAAATAAAAAAGAATTTGCCGCCTGATGTTAAACCGAATATGGTAATGGATAATTCCGAGTTTATATTGGCCTCGGTGGGTAATTTGCGTAACACGGTTTTCTGGGCTGCTTTCTTTGTCTTTATTGTGCTTCTCTTTTTCCTGCGGGACCTTCGAGCCAGTATTATTGTTGCACTTGCGATTCCTACTTCGCTTATCTTTACCTTCTTTTTAATGTACTTAGCCGATTACACGATTAATGAAACTTCGCTGGCCAGCCTGGCTATTGCCGTCGGTCTTGTTGTGGATAATGCAATAGTTGTTGTTGACAATATCAATCGCCATCGCGCCAAGGGCCAGAGGCCGAAGGAAGGTGCCATTTTCGGGGCAAATGAAGTGGGCGTACCTGTTATTGCTTCAACACTAACGACCATTTCCATTTTTGCGCCGATTATATTTGTCGGTGGGATAACGGCGATTGTATTCGGCCAATTCGCAGCTATTGTTGTGATGGCTTTGACGGCTTCGTTGTTTACGGCCCTTATGCTTGTGCCGATGGTGTGCTCGAAAATTCTGATAGTCCGTGATGCTAATTCGTCAAAGTCTATTTTGGACTCGTTTTACAACCTGGGTGAAAAAGTCTTGAATAAAACGGAAGACTTCTACGTCAGGTTTTTGGATTGGTCGCTTGGCAATCGTAAAACAGTTTTTATTTCCTGTATTATTTTGTTCGTTTTGAGCATCGGCCTTGTTGGCTTTATCGGCACAGAATTTTTCCCCGAACAGGACCAGAATCGTTTAGTGGCAAATTATGAATTGCCTATCGGCACAAGGTATGAGCGCACCGGTGCGGTTGCCCAGCAGTTACAGAAAATAGTAGAAAATAGTGTCCCTGAGAGGCGGGATAGCTTTATCCGCTGGGGCGTTTATGGCGGTGCCGGCGGCGGTCACTTTGCTACAGAGGAGGAAAGCTATAAGGGTATTTTGTTTATCAGTCTGAAACCAAAAAGTCAGCGAGATGTCACCCCGGCCGACGTTATAAAGCGCCTTCGCGAAACTACGGATGATATGCCGGGAGTTACCATCCGCTATAGCGCGGAGGACCCTGTCGAAGCAATGGTATTCGGCAGCAGCGGCAGTTTAGCTGTTGAGCTTTATGGCCACGATATGGATTTGGCTCGACAATATGCGGATTCTGTTAAAGCGGCAATAGAGGCAATTGATGGTGTTCAGGATGTTGAAATCAGCCGAAAAGAAGAAAAGCCGGAGATTAAGGTTGTCGTTGACCGCGAAAAGGCATCGAAACTGGGACTTGATGTAAGAACCATTGGTAAAACCATTGAAACATTCTTCGCAGGCACTACCGCAACGAGATACCGCGAAGGCGGGGATGAATATGATATAGAAGTGCGGCTGCAGGAGAAGGACCGTGACAGGATTGAAGATTTACGCGATGTGTTTATCAGCTTGCCCGGCGGCGCTCAGGTCAGTCTGGCCAATATTGCCAAAATCGAGCAAGGTGTGGGGCCGACAAAGATTGAGCGAAAAGACCAGGCACGATATATTATGGTCTCAGGCGAAATTAGCGGCAGGGACCTCGGCTCGGTGGTAAAGGATGTTAGAAAAGCCCTTGATAATATCCCTGCGCCGCCAGGTTTTAGTTATAAATTTGCCGGTGCAGAGAAAGAAAAGACAGAAGCATTCCGGCTGTTAGTGATTGCTGTAGGTTTGGGAATGGGATTGGTATATATGGTAATGGCTTCGCAGTTTGAGTCTTTACGCGACCCATTTATTATATTTCTTTCGATACCGTTTGGTATTGTGGGCGTAATTATCGCTTTAGCGCTGACGGGGCAGGCAATGAGCGTTATTAGTTTTCTGGCCTTGATTATGATGGTCGGAATCGTAGTAAATGACGGGATTGTTCTAATCAGTTTCATAGGCATACTTCGCCACCGCGGCCATAGTGTCTATTCGGCAATTATGGAAGGTGGACGCAGCAGAATGCGGCCTGTGATATGCACTACCGCCACCACGATTTTGGCGATGACACCCCTTGCCTTGTCAAGAAGTGAAGGTTCTGAAATTTGGGTGCCGTTTGCAATAACCGTGATTGGCGGTTTAATTGTAGGTACGATTATTACACTGGTTTTAATGCCTACTCTTTACAGTCTATTCGAAGGTTTTAAGACCACTGATGCAAAAGGGTAATTATGAAAGCTGTTTTGATTGTGCACAATGTCGCTATAGATGGAGAGGTAGATGAGATACTGGTCTCTGTCGGCGTTGATTGCTACACCAAATTCACTAATACTTTAGGTAAAGGTCGCCTCAGTGAGCCGCATTTGAACACCGATGTTTGGCCGGGGGTGAATTACGGCACCTTTGTTGTTACCGACGAGGCCAACGCCAAACAAATATTGGAAAGTGTCCGGCAGATGAGAAAGAAACTCGGCTCAGAAGGCATTAAAGCGTTTATGTGGGAGATTGAGGATATCACCTAATCCCGGCTTGCTCGCCGTGCTGCGCCTGCCGAGACGTGCTCGCCGTGCTGTGGCACTGTCGCAGCAGGCCGTCTCTGGCATGGCTGGTACTTGTCGCAGCAGGAATGAATATAGAGCTAAGTACTTTCAATTCAATGAGTTAGCAAATCTCAGCACAACAGCACAATTTTTTTTCATTTTTAAAAAATTTTCTGGCCAAATAAACTCTGAAAGTAGAAAATAGTTTAGGTTTATGCTTGCGAGGTAAAAGAGGGTTATGGTATGCAGACCGCTGCAAAATATAAACCGCATCTGGAAATTGCTTCCGACCTTGAGACTCTTGCTCGTAGGAGCGTTGAGCTTTTTGTTGCTGATGCGAATAAAGCAATAAAGGCTAAGGATGCCTTTTACGTTGCAATATCGGGAGGGCATACGCCCAAACGTTTTTTTGAACTTCTTGGCGAAGTGCCCAAAGCAAAATCTTTACACTGGGATAGAATCCAGTTGTTCTGGGTTGATGAGCGATACGTTCCGCCGGATTCGCAATGGAGCAATTACAAGCTGGCTGCTGATACTTTCTTATCTAAAGTTGCCATCCCGCAAGTGAATGTTCATCGGATTCCAACTGAGCACAGCGATTTTTGGGTTTCAGTTCGCTATTATGAAGAAACCATTCGGGAAGTTTTCGGCCTGCCAGAAAAGCAGACTCCTGAATTTGATTTGATTGTGCTCGGAATGGGTGTTGAGGGCCATACCGGCTCACTGTTTCCCAATAGTTATGCCTGTTTTGATACTGAAGATTTGGCATGCGTTGTTTATGTTTTGGATGAGAGGGTTAATCCGCCAGACGTAAGGCGGATAGACCGCATAACCTTGACCCATCCGGTTTTATGTGCCGCGTCTCATCTGGCTGTGTTGGTTTCCGGCGAGGAAAAAGCCGGCATTTTGAAAGAGGTTCTGACAAGCGAACCGGATGAGGTCCGCTATCCCATTCACGCCCTTTGGCCGGTCCTTGACAAGGTCATCTGGCTCATCGACCGTCAAGCTGCAAAAGAAATGTAATCACTTTGTTTCGTGCTAATTCGTGGTTATATTTATCCGCGAAATCTGTGTAATCCATGGCTAATTTTTCTATTTGCCCCGTTAGAGACTTTTCCATTTGGCTCTCTAACGGGATTTGCTTTTTTCATTTTTGGCTCTTGCGCCGAGCAACAATATCGGTGCAGCTATCGCAATGGACGAATACGTGCCGATGATAACGCCTAAGCCGATTGCGAATGTAAAGCCTCTTAAAGCCTGACCGCCAAAGATATACATAATCAGTACCACAATGAATGTGGTAAACGACGTCAAAATCGTTCTGGAGATAGTTTGGTTGATGCTGTCAGAGATTATCTTTGGATTTAGTTGGGCCCTTTTGCGATTCTCCCTAATACGGTCGAAAACAACAATCGTATCGTTCAGCGAGTATCCAATCAACGTCAAAAAGGCGGCTATCATTGCCAGATTGATTTTGAAATCTCCGATTAAGAGTTTCTCTCCGATTGGGCTTGCTGCGATATAGGTGCAGGCTGTTACCGCTCCAAGCGTAATACATACATCGTGAACTAATGCTATAATGGCTGCGATACCGTAGCGAACATTTCCGAATCTAATCCATATGTAGGTAACGATTGCAAATAGTGAAAGGATAATGGCAATCAGCGCCCGTGTTTTTTGCTCTTCTCCGACGGATGGGTCTATCTGTGTTACTCGTGGTAATGATGTTTCAAGTTTCACCGCTGCCAGGACTTTAGTCGTTTCGTTTTCGACAAACTGTGTCCATTCATCCTCTGTTAATTCACGCAGGCCCGCCTCTGGTACGACACTTATATAAGCGAACTGGTTTACCGGCTTATTTTGTTCGATTGTTGCCAGCTTGGGGCCCAAAATTACATAGTCATAGCGTGGCAGGTCTTGCGTGTCGGGTTTGAATTGCAGCGATGCCAACCTTGCTTCAATTTCCGCTTTAGTTGCAGCTCTTTTAATTTCACATAAAATCTTGATGCCGCCTGTAAAATCAGTAAGTTCAGGATATGCATCTACAAGTTCCTCGGTTAATTTTTCCTGTGAGATGATCGTTGGTTGAAGGTTCTGTTGGATTTCAAGCTCATCGGCGAAGGCGGCCAGGATTGCATTATTAACGACTTCATCAATTTCCGGCTCAGAAATTTGAGCGTTTGGGAAAGCATCTGTCAGCACATTTTTGACTAATGTCTGGTTCATCTGACTCGTTGTTATTGTAAACTCTGCTCCGGCTTGAGCATTCTGTGTTACCAGCAGATTGTTTAGTTTGCGGACAAACTTATCCTGAGCTTTTTCAATCGCTGAGGTCACAGTTTCGGCGGTATGTTGCTCGCCCAGCCCCTCAGAGGAGCGGGGCTCGCCTCCTGAAAACTTAACGATAGTTTTGCTTTTATTTGTTTCGGTAGTATTGATTTCATATTGTTTGCCTGTTTTTCCGATGCTATATACGTTTGCTGTTAACAAGGCAGGATTGTTCAATTTTTCCCCGATTTTATGGATTCTGTCTTCCACATCGCTTCTGCTGAGGGAGGCCGCCTCTTTCAGGTTGATTACAGCGCTTGTTCCGCCGGTAAATTCGATATCGTATTTATTGTTCTTGGTATCATCTCTTGTAAAGAAGACAAATGAACCTGCTGCGATAAGTACGGCTGACATTGTAAGGAAAATCGGCCTGGCTCTCATCCAGTTTACGTTTGGTTTGTGTATCAGCCGAAGCATGAATAAATGGTCTGTCATTGTTCGCCTGACCAAATCCCGAAGCAACCAAGAAAGGCAGGGAACTACTAGGAGTACAACAAACGTGATAGATAACGAATTAGAAATTAAATAAGTCACAAAGCCGAGTACAAGCTCGGCAAGAGTAAAACCTGTCCAGGTTTTAACCTTGGAAGACTTGAATTTGCCAGAGCGCAAGGCCAACAGGAAATCGAAGATTACCCGCGTTACAAATAGTGCGGTGAACATACTCGATGCGATACCTAACATAAGCACAAGGGCAAATCCCTTTACCTCTTCTGAAGCGACCCAGTAAAGAATAGCTGCGGTGATGAATGTAGTGAGGTTAGCGTCAAAGATGGTTCTAAATGCTCTCTGGTAGCCATTTGCTATAGCGATTCTCAAAGACGAGCCTCGCTGCTGCTCTTCACGGATTCTTTCAAAAATCAGAACGTTGGCATCAACGCTCATGCCGATGGTTAGTATTATGCCGGCGATGCCTGGTAATGTGAAAGTTGCTTTGACTCCCGCCATTATTGCAAGCACAAACAATATGTTTATAAATAGTGCCATATCGGCTATTGAGCCGGCAAGGGTGTAATAAATCAGCATACAGGCCATCACTACTATAAGTCCGATTAACCCGGCCTTGATACCCTGATTGCGATTGTCGGCCCCGATGGATGGGCCGATTGTCTTTACACTGATGGGCTGCTCTATCAAGCGGGCCGGCAAAGAGCCGGCGTTGAGTTTGTCTACCATATCACGTTGTTGGTCTTCTGAATATTGGCCTGTTATTTGACCATGTGTAGTTATCCTTGAATTGATGCTGGGAGCCGATATTGCGACCCCATCCAGCAGGATACAAAGTGGTCGGCCGATGTTATTGCCGGTAATTTTTCCGAAAATTTTTCCACCTCTGTCATCCAGAACGAAATCGATAGCTCTTCGACCTGTTCGAGGCTCTCTGCCTGCTGATGCCCTTTTTAGTTTCCAACTCTTGCCCTCGCCTCGGTGCAGCATTACTTCGTCTTTGTTGTTGCTTGCGAGGACATAGTACTTGTCGCCGAATTGACCAACGATTGAAGGACGCTTTTGGTCATCGGCGGCTCCCCAGTCGTTGACATTTTCTATTTCGCACCATATAAACTTATTATCCGAGGCATATTTGGGACCTTTCTCTTTGAGGGTTTCGGCATACTGTGCCATTGCGGCCATATCCACTTCTGGATGTCCCTGTGTTGGAAGTATCCTGAACTCCAGAATGCCGGCTCCTTTGAGCATTCGCTGTAGGTCTTTAGGGTCGTCAAGTCTGCCTCTGAAAGGACGATACTCATCAAAAGCTGCAACTACATTGTCAATTTCAGTTGCCCGGTCAGCGAACTTGCTTTTAAGTTCTTCAATGACAAAAGTGCGTCTGGATGACTTGGCGGGTAACTGCAGAACAAAATTTATCTGGTCTTCGGTCAGGTTTAATTTGTCGAGGTCTTTTTTGGCCTTTTCGTACCGAATATTTTTGCCGGTTTCAGGGTCAGTCAGCTCATCGGCAACTTTAGCCCATTCGCCATACATTTTTACATATCTGGTTAGTAGGTCCAGATTAGTTTCGGAGCCGAGATACTCTTTTAGAGATTCTGTTAGTTGTTCGGCATCCACTTTAATCCAGTCTCCAAGATTAAGCTTAATTTCGTCAAGGTCAAGATTGGCAAGGTTTATTAAATTCTCCGGAATTTTCAGTTGTGCTTCGAGTTCGTCTCTTTCATCTTGTTTTTCTTTGAGTTCGTCGTAACAGGTGGCGAGTGTCCCGAGAATGGCGATTCTGTTAGGGTCACTCTGGGCAAAATCGTTGAAATCTTTGATTCGTTCTTCCTGCGGTTTTTTTAGCGAGCGCATAATCTTTGCGGTACTTGTGTTTTTGGCAAGAAGCTCGCTCAGGGCTTGTTCGTACTTCTGGCGCTTTGCATGTGCTTCTGCGCTTGACAGGGGCATTTGTATTTCAAAGCGGGTGTTACCTTGTGGTCTCCATACGAGATTTTGGATGTTGGCAGGGTCTATGCGCCTTCGCAGAACGGTTATCATTCTTTGCGCAAGGTCTTTTGTTTCTTCCTTTTCGAGGTCTTGAGTGTCGATTTCATAAATAAGACTTACTCCACCTCCCACATCTATTCCCGGCTTTAGGGTTTTGCCTGGAGGATATAAAGTCCACGCCGCTAAGGCCACTAAAACAATGATTAAAACTATTTTCGGCATCAGATTCTTGTTCATAATTTTCTCGCATAATGGGTTAAATGGTGATTGGTTGAATGCCTGCTGGCAGGGCTAAATAATTACCAATCACCAATCACTATTTCTCTTTTGACAAATTTTTTCCGATCGCTGAAGAGGCAATTTTTATTTTTGTATTATTTGACTCATCAACTTTCAGTGTAATCTCATCGTCCTTAATATCGACAACGGTTCCGATAATCCCGCCTATCGTTCTGACTTTGTCATTTTTTTCTAATGATTGGACCATCTTTTTGTGCTCTTGTTGTTTTTTTCGAGGCCCTCTAAAGAGCATGAAGATAAAGACAGCGGCCAAAGCGAGCAGGAGCCAAGGCGGGAAAAGTGGTTTTGGTGGTTCTTTCCCAGCCGGGGGAGCATTAGAGTCGGATGGTACCTTCGTTATTGCTTCGCCTTCCGAAGTTATCGGCGCTGAGCTAATTTTCGAAGGCGCCTCATTGGTTTCCGTTTGGGCTAATATCCATGCATTGTTCATTTTGAGCTCCTAAAAAAATTGGTTAAATGGAGTTAAAGATGGTAACTGGTGATTGGTAATTTAACCATTTAACCAATAACCATTTAACCAGTTAACACTCACCAAATTCGTTTCTTTCTATTGCCTTTCTGATTTTAGCCATTAGTCTCTGGTAGAACCTCAGATTGTGCACCGATGCGAGGATTGGCCCGAGCATTTCTCCGCAATTGAAGAAATGTCTGATGGCTGCTCTGCTGAAATTCTTGCAGCAGTAGCAGTCGCAACCGGCCTCGATTGGCTCTGGGTCGTTTATCAGAGCGCTATTTCGTAGCCGCACAGGGCCATTTTCAGTAAATGCAAAGGCATTTCGCCCATTTCGGGTGGGCAGTACGCAGTCAAACATATCGACACCGGCCTTAACGGCGGCAATTATGTCAATTGGCCTGCCTACGCCCATAAGGTACCGAGGTTTATCCTTCGGTAATAGCTGCGTTGTGTGGGTTACTGTTTTTATCATATTATCATGGCTTTCACCTACACTTAGTCCGCCGATAGCATAACCGTCAAAATCCAGTTTGGCAAGTTCGTTGGCACAATAAGTTCGCAATTCTTGATTCAGTCCGCCTTGGACAATGGCAAATAACAGCTGTTTGCCGCTTTTATGTGCCTTTTTAGCACGCTTGGCCCAGCGAATAGTTCTTTCCACGGCCTTTTTTAGCCGCGGTACATCGATGCCAAAGGGCGTACATTCGTCCAGGCACATTATTATATCCGCTCCAAGTCGATTTTGGATTTTTATTGCGTTTTCGGCGTTAAGATACACTTTTGCTCCATCTACATGGCTGTTGAATTCAATGCCGTTGTCGTCAACCTTTGTCAGTGAGCTCAGCGAGAAGAGCTGGTATCCGCCGCTGTCGGTCAGTATCGGTTTGTCCCAGGCCATAAGTTTATGCAGCCCGCCGAGCGACTCGACCGTTTCGACTCCGGGTCGCAGAAGCAAATGATAGGTATTAGCCAGGATTATAGAAGCGCCGCTTTCTTCGAGTTGTTGAGGGGTGATTCCCTTTACCGCACCGGCGGTACCGACCGGCATAAAAGCCGGCGTCTCAACCTCGCCGTGTGCCGTCTTCAACAAGCCCCGTCGTGCCTGTGTTCCGGAATCCTGATGGATAATTTCGAAATCGGCCATTTTTATTTTCTTTTTGTTTTAAGCTTTTCGCCTTCAGTAGACACTCGTGATTTTAGAGCCGGGATAATAATACGAAAGTATTTGCAGAGTGGAATATCCCTTTCTTGCCATACCTTCAGCGCCACATTGGCACATCCCTACACCGTGGCCCCAACCTCTGCCTGATGAAAACGCCCATTTGTCACCCATATCGATGATTTGACAGATTGTGCTTTTTAACTTCTGACCGGTTGGGTCGATTGTCAGTCGTAAATCCTCAGCTTTCAAAAAATCACTTTTACCGGTTGAACCGACAAGTTTTACTTTTGTCAGGCGGGTAAATTTACCGTAATCGCTTTTTGTGGCCACAGTTATATTTTTAATCTCTCCAAGCGGTTTTAGCTGTGGATATTTTTGTAATAACTTTGTTGTAACATAACTCTTGTCGAATTGAATCATCGGCCAGTAAAAAAGATTAAGTTTAGCTACATCTTGGCAATAGGGACACGGCACGGAAGCGAGTGCTTCGAAAGAATCGCCGAATACATTTTTGCTGTTTTCAGTGTGGCCGCCGCAGGCCGAACTGTAATAGGAGGGGAAAATATCTTCATTGCCGTCAGCGTCTTTACAGAGCATGACCCTGCCGTATGTCCTGTTGATGGCATCCCATACCTGGGCTGATTCAGCATTTACGCCGGCGTAAACCTGATTTGTTTGTGTTTTCGTGACGTCCCAGTTGCGGGTGCTGCCAAATCGCTTTTTGTAGTAAAGACAATATGTCCTTGCTGCGATTGCCTGGGCTTGAAGTGCTGCCGCCTCCCAGTAATCAGGCATCTCGGCCCCAACTACGCCTGCTAAATACGGCTCAAGCGGTACAAGGTTTATAACATCAAGGCAATCGCCACTGGGATTGACTATGAGTTTTAATTTGCCGCGGTAATCGTTGCCGTTTAGGTTAAAGATGTGAGGGTTATCAGGTGCAATAATTACTTCCTTACTTTTGAATTGCCGTCCGGCAATAGCAATTCCGCCGGAGTAAATAGTGGCTTTTATTGGTTCATCAATTCGGGCAAAGCGGCCTTGCAGTATTTGTGTTTGTGGGTTGATTATACTGAAAGATGAGCCGCTTTTCAGCACGCATTCTGTGACATCGTCCAGCAGCAAGACCCTCACCCAGAACTGCGGCTCGACGTCCATCTGGGGAGTCGGCTTGGCAAGCTGTCTTGCCTTGCACCCGCCGAGAATAATCAGCATACACAAGAGAATTACGGAAAAGTTTATCTGCCGGATGTAAGGCAGATTTATCCACCGGACATAAGGTAGATTTATCCGGGATAGAGCTTTGCTGCGATTTGCAGTTGATTGGGTGATAATTAAAAAAGACATTAAATAAATAATCAGAAAATAATCAGTAATCAATTGGTCAGTCCAGACTTCGCAGCGATAGTCCCAGATTGTTGATAGCTTTTTTAATTTCGTTTAAGCTTGTTACGCCGAAGTTTTTAGCGCCGAGAAGCTCAGCTTCTGTGGTTTGTGTCAGTTCACCTATTGTACTAATATTGAGCTTTTGCAGGCATTTTCGAGCCCGCACTGACAATTGCAGGTCGTCAACAGAATTCTTCAGGGGCCCCTTCTCCTCCTCATGTTCTGCGGTACCTGTCATAGTGGTTTTTTCTAAAGGTAGCTCCTTTTCTTCCAGAGCCATACCAAGCCATAGTCCTTTCGAATCGAGTATGGCCTTAATTTCTCTAAGCGACGTTTCACCAAAGTTTTTATAAGATAGCAGCTCTGCCTCAGAGATGTTCAAAAGGTCGTCGATTGTTTGTATATTCATTTTTCTCAGGCAGTTTCTGCTGCGTACCGACAGCTCAAAATCGGAGATTGGCGTCTCCAAAAGTTGGCTTTTGTGGGTTTTTCTCTTCTCTTTTTCTTCATCATAGTACATGGTCTTTGAGCTTTCGACGTCTTTTTTGTATAGAATTGCTCTTTGGTGATTTGGATGAGACTCCAGGACCGTATCAATACATTGAGATGCTCTATCGAACTGGTCTTTATCTTCGTAGAGCACAGCCAGATTCAATAGGGCGCTTACATAGACATTGGTGCTTGAAGTAATTTGTCTATAGTAGTCGATCGCCGCCTCTTCATCGCCGGATAAGTCGCACCGGTAAGCCAGGTAAAAAAGGGCTTTTTGATGGCTTGGCACTAATTCTAAAGCTGTTTTGTAATTGTCCATCGCTTGTTCATAAAGACCTTGGGCTTCCTGAAGTCGGCCCAGTTGATAATGGTATTCGGCGCTTATATTTTCAAAATTTACGCAGGTTTTAAGCTCCTTGTCTGCGCTATCAAGGTTTCCTGCCTGGCGATAGGTAGCGGCTTTTTCTAAGGTTATGTTTAGTGTGTCGGCCTCGTATTTGAGACTATTTTGCAGGTTTTCAATTGCTTCATCAAATTTACCTGTTCGGCGAAGAGCAAGGGCCATGTATATGAATTTTTCTTTGCAGTCGTTGGCTTTTTGCAGTTTCTCGATTGCTTCGCTGTTTCTGCCTACGATAAAAAGACCGATGCCCCCTGCAAGCTGTGCATTCGCTGAAGTTTTGGCCCTATTTGCTTCTAACTGTTCAGCAAACTTTATCTGATTGGCCTCGCTGCTGTGAACATAACAGGCGAGTTTCTCGATATCCTCTAATGATGGTAATGTATCGGCAAAAAAGCTGATTTCCGGCTCTGTAATCGGTTCCATAGGATTTTGCTCCCATAATCTTTATTTATGTATCTATTACTCTTTTTATGTTAATTGGTCTTGCACAAGGTTGATTATTATAAGCTTAAGTTGAAAATGTGCAATAGATTTTTCAGCGTACTTAGCCCCCGGGCTTGCCCTGAGCGAAGCCTGCGGTGAGCTCAGCCGAACCGTCGAAGGGTTTATCTTGGAGATTGTTTAGCCATCACTGGAACGGTGACGTTTTCCTTAGTTATTCCCACACAGACAGGAATTCCCGCCTGTCATGCATAAAATAGGTGCAAACCCGCTTTTTATATCAGAAATAGCCGAATCATTGATTTTATAAAAAAAATTAATTTCGCCATCAAGGGGCTTGACAGGATGTTGGAGGGAAGGTAATTTTTCTTCTATAATTCGTTATTTAATGTGATGGATAACAAATAGCGAAAGGGGGCCAAAATGAAACCTTCAAAAAATCCCACTATCTTAAAAACAACTCTAATTACACTGATAGTCGCATCCGTCTGTGCCATCTCAGCCAGCGCAGAATCCTCGAGCTACTCTCCTGTGGTCATCACTGAGGATTTTGATTCAATTATGGCCGGGATGAAGGCCGCCAAGCCGGAGATTCTGAAACGCCATATGGATTTACTGCGGCAAAGGTACGACCTGTCAGACAATCCCGCCGAAGCTGTTACTATGTCTCGCGGAAAGCCAATCCAGCAGGGCGTTCGAGCAAAACTGCCGGAGGGGGTGACTTGGCAGCAACTGGCAGAAATGACTCCAGATGAAATTCGTGAAAAAGGCCTGTGCCCAAAGGGATTCCTGCCCTTGCCTCACCCTAATCACAATGAAGGAGGGATGCTCTTCCCACAGATGGTGATAGATGAAATCAGAAAGCAGGAAGGCAGGGACCTGACGCGTTTTGACCTTGATTTTGACCTACCGGAGCATTTTTTACCCGAGTTCCCCGCTGCCATTTATCTGACCACTCGTCCTGACCTTGGTGATGTCTCACAGGGAAAGGTTGTAACCATCAACAATTACTATGAGCTTTTTAACGGAATACTTAATCCTAAGCAGCTCGAAGGCCTGCGTTTATTGGTAACTCCATTTCCACAGCAGCAATTCAACCAGACCGAAGACCGCCGCAGTGAAAAGCCGAGCAGGGGCGTGACCTGTTTCGATTGTCATTCCAACGGGCATACTGCTGCTCCGACACATTTGGTAGGTGATATTCGGCCGCAGAAGTTTCGCCACCGACTCGATACCCCGCCACTGCGGGGTGTGAACATTCAGCGGCTCTTTGGTTCTCAGCGTGCTCTCAAATCTGTGGAAGACTTCACTGAGTTTGAACAGCGGGCCGCGTATTTCGACGGCGACCCCGTTATCGCAACCAAAAAAGGCGTCAATATACTCGAACGGGCAAGTCAGGTGCACTTTATGGCTGAATTCCAGGCGATTCTGGATTTCCCACCCGCCCCGAAACTGGATATCTTTGGTAAGCTCGACCCAGGCAAAGCTACCAAGGCAGAACTGAGTGGCCAGGATGTATTTTTTGGCAAAGGCAAATGCGGCGTATGCCATACGACCCCTTACTACACGGATAATCTTATGCATAATCTCAAAACTGAGCGATTCTACAAGCCGCAAATGATAAATGGAAGGTACGCTGCTGCCGATGGTCCGATTAAAAATTTCCCATTGAGGGGTATAAAGGACTCTCCCCCGTATCTGCACGATGGAAGACTACTTACCTTGGAAGATACTGTCGAGTTTTTCAATTTGATTCTTGGGACTAAACTTACTGAGCAGGAGAGAAAGGACCTGGTCGAGTTTCTCCGAGCTTTATAGATTTAGGGTAAGCAGCCAACAAAATTCATTTATTGTAAGCTCTGTCGGCTATAAGTGATAACTTTTCCCTATCCGAGCCGACGGCTTTCTCAAGGTAGTCTCTTATCGAGACTTCTTGGTTGTGCCGAGCTATACGAGCTCAATCATTAATGTTTTTCTACTTGTTATTTAAAATTCGTAGTATAATTATTCCGCAGAGTAATTCAGCGGATTTATTGTAAATTTTTGGGAAGATTATATTGTTTACAGGGATGAGCGATTTAGGTCAACTTCTTTTAGCTGTCGTTTTTTTTCTTTGTACCTTTGTAACAGCTTTTGCTTTGATAGCTTTGATGTTAAGGATTGAAATAGCTAAGAAAGTTCTTGCTTTGGGCAGGGGGGCAATGCTCATCGCTGCAGGTTTCTCGGTAGTTGTGTTGTTTTTGCTTATAGTTGCCTTTCTCACGTATGATTTTTCAATTGATGTTGTCCGGCGGTATAGCTCTATAGATTTGCCGCTATACTATCAGCTAAGTGCGCTTTGGGCCGGCTCCGCCGGCTCATTTTTATTATGGTCGGTAGGTGTATTCGTACTATTTGCCCTATGGCTGGTGACGAATACTAATAAGCAATTAGCAATTAGCAATTTGAAGTTTGATGCTTTCGCGTTATCTATCGGAGCCGGTGTTTGCCTGACATTTACAGCGCTTTTAATATTTTTAGCAAAGCCCTTTGCAGCTGGCTCGGCGACGGTTAATGGTAGTGTTGGGCTTGACCCTTTATTACGAAACTTCTGGATGCTCATACAGCCGCCTTTGTTGTTTGTTGCTTATTCAGCTTTTTTGATTCCCTTTGTGGTTGTTTTAGCTGCCGTTTTTGCCGGCAGAGCAGAGGACTCTGAAATTTACAGGCGGCTGAAGCCATGGCTATTGGTTGGTCTTTGTTTTTTGGGTGCAGGTATCGCTACTGGTGCAAGGTGGTCATATATTGAGCTTGGCTGGGGCGACTATTGGGCCTGGGACCCTGTGGAAAATGTCTCACTTTTACCTTGGCTTGTAGGTCTTGCGGCTCTGCATAGTCTCATTGGCATCCGCATCGCAGACAAATTCAGGTTCTGGACTATCACACTCGCACCTCTTCCATTCATTCTGTGTTTGTTTGTAGCTTTTGTCACCAGAAGTGGCATTTTACCGTCTCTACGCTCTTTCATTGAGACTGGTTTCTCTTCAGCTCTGTCGGTGTTTATCGGGTGCTGTCTTTTACTTTGGCTGATTTGTATTATTTACACAGTGAAAAGCGGCTCAATTAGTCTCTTTCAGGCCAGTGGATTTCGTTTAGATAAAAGGGAGGCCATTTTTTGGGCTGTTGTTGTCTTTGTTTTCACGGCTGCTGCTATTGGAGTTGCTACATTTTGGCCTGTAATTTGGCAGGCTGTTACAGGCTCAGGTTCAGCCGTTGCACTGCCGCCACTGTTTTATAACCGCATAGTTTTGTTAGCGGGGATTATTTTGGCTTTTCTCGTTGGCTTTGCTGCGCTGACTGATTTGCAGGAGCACCATGGTTTTATTCTGAAGCTGTTAGGATGCTGCGCAGTCGGCTTGTTGTGTTTCGGCCTTATCCTTAGGTTTGGCCAAAAACCGCTTTTACTAAACCTGACTTGTGGGATATGTGCCTTTAGCTTTGTTGCTGTTTTGATAAAGTTAGCGCTTAACTTAAAACAGACCGGTCAAATCGCAAGTGGCATTGCTCATCTGGGGCTGTTGCTTTTGGTCATCGCTGCCAGTTTTTCTTCGGACAAGCTAAGTGTTCAAACCATATTAAATGAAAAAGGACAGTTTAAGCTCGGTAAATATGAAATTTTCTATGAATCTTTCAAGAGCGAGTCCTTCGCTGGTGTAACTGAAGAAGGACCGGAAATTGTCATAACAAAGGAGAATATGCAGAGAAAACTTTGGCCGCATCAATGTTTATATCCGGATGGCCGCAGAGCTGCTAAAGTGGCCGTTCATATGGGATTGCTCGAAGATATTTATATCTCATTTGACCGCTTTAGCAAGGCCGGTGCCGTGATTATAACTGTGATGGTAAAGCCGTTTATGTTTTGGTTATGGTTCGCTGCAACCTTAATTGTAGCAGGCCTCGCTTTGGCATTGTCCAGAAAAAACCCATAAGGTATTTAGCCCCCAGCTTTATGCTGGGGGTTATGTTTAGTCGTCGTCAGCACGCCTGCACTGCCTGTCCCGAGCGCGGTTGAGGAAAGCTTGCCGAGGTGACGACACAAAATACTTAGCCTCCTGATTTACTCGCCTTTGCGTAGCCGCTTGTTACTTTGCGAAGTAGCTTGCTACGTAGCACGAGTCGGCTGAGCGAGGTCGAAGCGTCGAAGGAGCAGCAACTCTAACGAAAGGACAAAAGGGGGCCTACATCGATTAATTCGATGTAGGCCCCGAACTAACGCAAGTTTAACGGCTTACCTACAGCCATTAGCGTTATTCAAGCTGTCAGTCGCACGGCGATGTCCAGAAGTTGTAAGGCCCCGTGTAAATTGGCTCCTGGTCGCAAGAAGGCACCCCTGGGTCCTTCACGAAGAAATACGTTCTGAAGATAGTCAGGTCAGCTGACTGGACACGCCACAACGTAGTCTTTATATGGTTAAGGTCAGCACAGATACCATTTGGTATCGCGGCCAGCTCAGGATCCTTCTGGAAAAATGCCGCCCTGAAAAGAGTCAGGTCGGCTGACTGAACGCGCCATAACGTAGTCTTCTTGCCGTTTATATCACCACGGCACTGGTACTCGTAGCACCAGCAGGAAGGATATCGCCATTCCTTCCAATCGTTGGGCTCTTTCGGACCGGCATTACCGCCAATCAGACAATCGCTTACATTACAATCGTTCTGACTGTATGTCCAGGCACTGGGACAAAGAGTGCAAAGATTGACGTCGGCAGTAGCCCTCACACGGTAACTCCAGGTGCCGCCGCCCACCTTACACTCTTCGTAGAAAGTGTCGGGTCCGCAATAGACCTGCACCCAACCATCAGGGATGGATGGTGTATAATTAGATTTACTCTCCAACTGATAAGATATAGCCCCGGCTGAGGGCGTCCAGCTAACGGTGTATCTGCTGTTAGGATCGCTGAGGGGGGGTACCGTAATAGAAGCGGGCGCGTCCGGCGTGCGTGCCACTATACAATAATTTCCGCCTTCGCAATAATCACTGCAGCCGCAGGCGTTGCACGCCCTCACATGGTAACGATAAGTGCCGGGGTCAACATTCTCAAATTCATAGCAAGTGTTGGGGCCGCTATACACTGGGTCTGGGTCCCAACCGTTTCCGTCGTTAACGTCCAGCTCATAATACGTAGCTACGTTAGCCTCGTTCGATTCCGCTGGCGTCCAGCTAACGGTATAATTGCCGTCGCAATTGGTGCCTGGGACCGTAATAGATTTTGGCTTATCTGGCGAGAATTCTGTCACTACACAATTATGGTCCCCGGTGCACCAGTCGCTGCAGCCGCAGTAGTTGCACGCTCTCACCTGATAAAGGTAACTGCCGGCACCCACGCTATCATCGTAGCAAGTATTGGGGCCGTTATAGATGGTTCCTCCATCAGGGAAACGCTCCAGCTCATAATACGTAGCCCCGTTCGATGGTGCCCAGCAAACGGTGTAACTGCCGCCGCAATTGGTTTCGGGGTAATTAATATTATTGGGTGCTTCCGGTATAAGTGTCACTACACAATTATGGTCTCCGATGCAAGGATCGCTGCAGCCGCAGTCGTTGCACGCCCTCACCTGATAAAGATAACTGCCGGGGCCCACAGTCGCATCGTAGCAAGTGTCGGTGCCGTTATAGTTTTGCACCGGTTCCCAACCGCTTCCGTCATTAACTTCCAGCACATAATATGTAGCCCCGTTCGAATCCGCCCACCAAACGGTGTAACTGCCGCCGCAATTGGTTTCGGGGTAATTAATATCATTGGGTGTTGGCGGGGTCTCACATGGCTTACATGGATTTGATAGATACAGCCGAATATCGTCAATGTACACGATACCTAAACCAGTTGAATCGACCTCATTACCAAAGCCAATATATATCCTGTTGACATCACACACGTTCACGTCTTGGTAACTGAATTCGTTCAGGTCAATACACCATTGCGTCCAGTTGCAGTCGTTGCCTTCCTGCGTTACATAGGGGTCTATGTGATTCACAGTCCCCTTATGTTCGCTGCTATCTTCCAGAGCCACATACATCGGCGCAGGGTCGTTGTAAACTCTGCCGATGTCCTTGCTGCTGGTTAGAGGGGTAACTGGAAGCGTGGTAACGTTAGAGATTTCGGCTGTGCACATCTCACAATAGGAACTGCTCGTAACGCACAGGCCAAGATATATTGGCGCGCCCAGCGTTACTTGAGGTTGGCCGCCAATCTCCTTCCAGTCCGCATATGTGGGTACACCTGGCGTAGTTGCATAGTAGCCTCTAACAAATCCAGGGTAACCGCACGTACGTTCCACCTTTACCCAGCACGGATCAGTGATTTCAGGTTTAGGTACGTACGCGGCAGCACCGCCCGCGGTAGCGCGATACTGGAAGATAACTCCGTTTTCCAGTGTAAAAACTACCGCCCCGTATCTGGCGTCCTGGTCTAACGTATCGCGAATCATCACACCGGCCTTGGCATAGGGGTCTGTTTTCTCGACGTTTAGCACCTTCGCATATATCGACGCGCAATTACCATTGTACTGCCCGTAGACAAAGTAGAAGGATTCTGCTTTGCCCGAGCCCGGCATGCCTCGGCCGTCAGCTTCTATCGTATAGACGCCATTGACATCGTTATAATCGAATCTGCCTCTAATATCTGGAACACCCTGCCCATGGAACCACAGCGACAAAAAATTAACATCTTTTAATCTCCAGTTTTTGCCAACAATATTACCTATATGCGGACTGTTGGCTTCAGCATAGGCCTCTGAATAACAGGGGTCGATACTGTTGTTGTAGGAATAGGCCATCGCCTCGTAACCTTCGTGAACTATGCCAGCCATATAAGGGTCGGTCGAAGTGGTTATAGATGCGCCGCCCGCGCTGGTTTTCCATGCATCATTGATGGTGGAGTTGTATTTTTCCATATCATCCACGACATGATAGGCGCCTGTCGTAAAGCTCCAGACATCGCTTGGCCAGTTGGAATCATTGATGTCAACAACCCGCCAGTAGTAGGTTGTGTTGAATTCGAGAAGGCCAGGATCATAATAGTTAACGTCCCTGGTGTTAGAGTCCACCAGTGCGTTCGCGTCGCGGTCGGTCACTTCGTCTTCATCGGTGCCGAAATATACATCGCGTGTATCAGCATACTCGCCTGACACCCAGCTAAGAATAGGGTCACTACGCACGTTAGTCGCATCATCTTGCGGATTTGGAAGCACAGACCTTTGTGGTAGGAAGAATGCACTGTCGGGGATAATTTCGTTTGGTCCGAATGGCCTTTGCCACCATAATTGTGCCTTTGCATTTCTTTCCTCGACTCCTTGCGGTGGCGAGTCGTCATAGAACTCCATCATAATAGGTACCATCCCGGCATCAAGAGCGATAGTGGCACTATCTTCATATGGTTCGTCACCTGGGTTCTCACTCGTAGTCCACCTGGAGATAAGCCGTTGTCCATTTATCCACAATCGGACGCCGTTAGTTATAGGAGCACGAACGGTAGTAAAGGTATAGGTGTTGGTATCCGGCACGTTTATTTCAGCGGTCCACCTGACAGACCATTTATCACCGTCTTCGTCGCCAACGTTTGGATCCGGAGACCCCTCACCCCAGTCAAAGTTTATGTTAGGGTCTATATGTGTGAGCACTATTTTGCCTGACGCAGTTATGTTGTTGTAGTAATCGCCCTTTATACCCGCATCAGCGGCCGCATAACCAGCCAGACCCAATACAAGAACAAAAGAAATTAAAAAAATCAATCTTTTACACATAATAATCCTCCTTCAAAAAAGAACCCGTTCTTTACAGTAAAAAACATTTTTCATTCATAAAACCATTAACAAATACAACAGACTACTTTAGATTCTCTTTCCCATATCTCGCCCCTTCAAATTTTACGAAAATCACCTTTTGTTCTTTTAGACACGAATTTACACAGATTAACACCGGTTTATATTCCTTGCCACAAAGGCAAAAAGAAGTGCGAAGTGCCTAAAGTGTAAAGTGCCTAAAGTTACGGATTTATACGCCTATGGCGTATTATTTTTTCTACTTTAGCTCACTTTAGTCACTTTTTTTCTCTTCGTGGCTAATACGGTTCTAATATATACAGTCCACAAACGCGCAAAAACGTTACAATTTTTTTCTACAAAATTTCAAAAATAATTGGCAGATTTGCTAATTTGGTCTCTGGCAATATCGTGCTGAAATGTAACCAATCCTTAGTGGCCCAAAGGCCAACTCGGATAAATCCGCCCAACCTGCCACGGCGGGCAAGCGTATGGCGGACAAATCTCCCACAGCTTATTTTGTCATAGTTATATATTGAATTTTATCTATTTTGACAAATTTGTCAAGGAAATTATGGGACTTTTCAGACATAAAAGATGCTCAAAAGCCGCTTTGTGTTCCATATATTCTTATGTAATTTGGGGCAAATCCGTTCTCTGTAGCAGCGTTTTCGGCCTTTGCAGCCGCTCTTGCCTTTGCGTAGTTGCTCTGGCGGAGCGAGGTTGGGGGGTTCATTTAGCCCGCCGAGGCGGGCCCGAACGGTGAAGCAAAATAATTAGTTCACAATTTATTAGGGGGTCATTTTTAGCCCCGCTTGAGCTTTCTCCGTAAGGAGTCCATAGGACTAACGGGGTTTACTTGTTCGGATTGTTGATTTTTGAGGCTGATTCGCCGAAAGAATTTGTATCGGGACTACGGCAGGGCCTTCGCCCAGACGAGTTAGTATATAGCTGTCCGCCGGGCCTTGCGCATACGCCGGCGGTTCTTTTCCGAAGGTTTTTCGTAGTAGGCAACCCGCTTTATATCTCTGACCAAACCCTCTTTTTCGCACAGCTTCTTGAATCTACGGATCATTTGTTGCACTGATTCACCTGTTCGTGACCTAACTTTCAACATAGAGACTAAAACCTTCCTATCCTTCTGATGTCACAAATACTAAGAAAAAACACTATATTTTTAGTTCGTCAAAAAACGTATGTCGGATTACTCTACTGGGGGTTTTAATTTTTTTCAAGTCGAAAAACTGCTGGCGGTGGTTTTTTATTCTCCCAAAGGGGTATTTTGGGCTGAAAAAGCGATATGATTGGTTTATAAACTGCTGAAATCTGCCGAAATTTCAGGTTTTATTGAGTAATATAGGCAAATATGTTAAAATAGAGGGGCAATTTTGGGAGGTATATTTTAGTTGGAAAAATTGCGCCAGACGCTCAGAGTCAGAAAAGAGCGAGCCATTTTGGTGGCAGCAATCCAGCGCTCCGCGGATGGCGGGGACGATTTAGCTGAACTTACCGCCTTGGCTGAAAGTGCAGGAGCAGTTGTCGTAGATAGATTTCAGCAGAAAATCCGCACTATAAAACCAGGAACATATATAGGTAAAGGTAAGGTCGAACAGCTTGCCCGCAGAGTCAAACGGTTCAAAGCGGATGTCGTGATATTTGATAACGACCTTTCACCAGCTCAGATACGCGACCTCGAAGAGATTATAAAAGTAAAAGTCCTCGACCGAAGCGAGCTGATTCTGGATATATTCGCCACAAGAGCGAAAACTGCGCAAGCCAAGTTGCAGGTGGAATTGGCCCAGCTTGAATATACATATCCGCGACTGACAAGGATGTGGTTGCACCTCGACGCCGTAGCCGGAGCAGGCGGAGCAACCGCTGCCGGTGCTGTCGGCGGTATAGGAACCAGAGGGCCGGGCGAGCAGCAATTGGAAATCGACCGCCGTCTGGTTAAAAAGCGAATCACCGACCTAAAACACGAGCTTACAAATATCGATAAACGAAAAGTTCGAGAAATAAAGGCGCGCGAAGGACTATTTAAAATCTGTATCGTCGGCTATACCAATGCCGGAAAAAGCACGCTGCTAAATGCACTTACCGGCGCAGGAGTCCTTGTTGAGGACCGGCTCTTCGCAACGCTCGATACGCGAACAAGAAAATGGTCGCCGGCCAGAGGTGTTGAAGTTCTTATCAGTGACACCGTCGGCTTTGTAAGGAATCTGCCTCATCAATTGGTCGCTTCGTTTAAGGCAACTCTGGAAGAGGCCATCAATGCAGATTTACTTTTGCATATTGTCGATGTAGCCAATCCCGATGCGCTGAACCAGCTTGAATCGGTCAAAAACGTTCTGGCGGAAATCGGCTGTTCTGATATGCCGATTTTAGAGGTCCTTAATAAAGTCGATGTTGTCAGAAGTATTAGCGACCTTGAGATGCTGCAAACGCTATATCCTGATGCGGTCAGTATATCGGCTAAAATTGGCTTCGCCCTGGACAAATTATGCGAAGCGGTAACTGCAAAGTATAAAGGCGGCGAAATCCTGCTGCGTGTTACGAGCAGTCAATCGAACGGTAAGGTGCAGAGCTACCTGCGTGCACACGGCCGGGTTATAAATGAACAATACTTGGATAGCTCCGTTTTGATTGATGCCAAATTAGGCAGAAATCAATTGCTGGCGCTAAAACAACTGCACCCGGAAGCCATAGAAGTCGTTGATGAGTGAATGCGTAAATGCGTGGATGAGTGGATGAGGTAGAGGAAGCAACGAAAATTGGCTTGTCTTTGGTGAGAATCAAGGGTAAAATTGGGTGAACAACTTCGGAAAGGAAACATCGCGGGGTTAGTATTTGGTATTTTGTAGAAGGATCTGCTGCGGTGAGGGGTATTGTATAATGGTTCGACTGGACAAGGCAAACGAAGGAAAAAATATGGAAGAAGTAAAGATACCACATAATACGAAATGCAAAAGCGAATCGCACGATAAACACCTGTGCTGTATGGTCTCCCGGGGCGCTCTTCGTAGCGAGGCGGCAAAATACAAAGAACTTGTCAAAGATGCTGAGTTTATATGCCTGTATTGCGGACGTTCGGCTAAGGATATTGAGAGTCTGTGTGTGCCGGAGAGATTGTAATTATAGCAGTTAGTCGCTCGCCTGCCCTTCGTAGCTGAAGGCGAAGTACGGGTCGTTAGTATTTCGTGAAGCTTGGTTGTGCAGCCAGGCTTTTAATCTGGGAAATGTCAGTTTGGAGTAAATGTGATATGCTGTGGAGAAAAATAAAACTCGACCTATTGTTAAAAAGTGGCTTGGTGTATAGATTGCTGATTCTCTGTATCCAAACACTTTTTCTTTGGGTAACGACAGGACAGTTAAAACTGGCGTTCGGTGCTTCGGTTGTCTGGAATGGAATAAATTTACTGTTCTATTATCTGTATCACTATATGTTTTATAGAATGTTTAAGATGGGAAAAAATTAACGATAGTGTAACGGAAAATTATGAAAAAATGCCATCTTGGCTTTTGTGCCATTCGACACTTCGGCCATGCTCAGTGCAGGCTTCGCTCCCTTCGACAGGCTCAGGACAAAGCACGACGAGCAGTGATGTTGGGAAGGAAAGATTGAACCGCTTTTACGCCCATAAATCCGTATTTTGCTGAATTTTAAGAAAAAAAGCTGTTTTTATAGGTCTTTTTCCTTGACATTCAGGTGGGTAGTTTGGTAGAAAAGTAAACAATTTATTTCCTCTTTATGCCTTCAAGGAAGGAGGTAAAAAAACAATCATCGTTTTTCAAGCAGGCATAATGGAGGCTGAGGGTCTTTATTGCTTGAGAAAGGTCTTTTTGCAAGCATCTATAGCGACGGAGTGTTTGTATACCTAAAAATAACAAGGTCGTTTCAGCTTTTAGCTAAAGCAACTAACAAGCAGAAAACGATAAGAACTTTTTGGAGGTGTAGTGAAATGAACAGAATCGTATCAATTGCACTTTTTCTAATCCTGGTGGCGATGGCAGTGGAGGTACAGGCGGTTTATATGGTAGAAGCTCATCCTTCGGGATTGGCGAATTACGACTTTACTTCTAATGGGACGCTCGGCACGTCCAT
>Ga0315551_10000501_pt1 | contig 31379 bp, 30 predicted proteins | sample SalMarSW160290MG_FD_203678 | JGI IMG/M metagenome (GOLD analysis project Ga0315551, IMG submission 203678) | Salt marsh sediment microbial communities from the Plum Island Ecosystem LTER, Massachusetts, United States - Salt Marsh Sediment SW1602-90 ...
CGGCTTTTGCGCCGACAAGGACCTTATCGAGCCCTTCTATGGGGACCTCGGCAATGGAGCCGTTCGGCCGGACGTGTATCTCGGCGTTGTCGGCCTTCTGCTCACCGGTGCCTTCAATATCCAGGATAACGTCCGCGATTACCTGGTCTTCGAACTCGACTTTGCCGCTTTCTTTCGGCGTCCACAGGCCTGAGTATTTGCGTAGCAGTTCTATCTCCCTGTCCACGTGGGCATCGGTGACCTCCGGTTTCGTCTTTTTTACAGGTATGCCTTCGAGCGAGGGCAGCTCGAATTCCGGGCGAACCTCAACTTCGAAGTCAAATTTGAGGGGACCTTCCGAGGGCAGCTCGATTTTTTCGTGGTCGATATTCGGCTCGCGAAGTATATCGAGGGATCTGTCCTTTATCGCTGATTCGCTGGCATCGGCAAGAAGCTTGAGCTTGATTTGTTCGGTAGTTTCTTTGCCGAAGCGTTTTTCTAACAGCCGGCGCGGGGCCCTGCCCTTCCTGAAACCCGGCACCAGGGCCTCTTTCCGCAGAAACTCATATTGCTCGTCCGTGGCTTTTTCCACGGTCTGTCGCGGGATTTCGACGATGACTTTTTTCCTGCACGGCCCCGCCTCTTCGATTGTCACCGTGTTTTTCGGGGTTGTCTGCTGTTGTTGCTCTGCCATTTCTCTTCTCCGAATTAGTGTTACCCTGCGCCTTGCTGCGATAGTTAAAAATGGCCTTAGGAAATTTTGTTCCCTCAGCCATATATTTTGGTCTGTCATTCCGACTTGCCGGACGAGTCCGGTTATCGGAACTTAAACGCGCCGGCGACCAATGCCCAACTACATTTAGCCGGTAACTCGCCGGTGCTATATCGTCACGGTTGAAACCACAAAATTTGCCGAAAGCGGGTGATGGGACTTGAACCCACGACATTCACGTTGGCAACGTGACGCTCTACCACTGAGCTACACCCGCGGGTAGTACGGCTATGATTATACTCCGCCCGGCCGCATCAGGGCAATAAAAAAAAGGCGGGTGCCTGTTCGGCACCCGCCAGCCGGTTTAATGAGCACTGACAAGCCAATGGCGTGCGAAAATCGCAAAATCGAAGAAGTCCACGGCGCAGTCACAGTCCAGGTCCCCGATGTAAACATACGCAAACTCAGAAGCGCCCATATCCACTATGTCGCTATCGTTACAATCGCCATCTGCAATCCTGAGCCGGCCGTCGAGGTCTGTGGTTACACCGGAAGGCACTGCGGTGTTGTCGCCGACGTCGATACAGGGTGAATCCACCGATAACGTAATGTTGTCGTCCAGCGTACCGATAACGTCGTCCGGGCCGTTGGCATCCATGAAACACGGGTCGATATTGATGTTTCCTACACCGCCGGCGCCTGTCCAGCCACCCTGCACATCAGAGTAATTGACAGTTGCCGCGCTACTCCCGCTGTCGCCTATCTGCGAACCAGCAGGGGCGTTATTGTCCCAGAAGATGCAGTTGGTGATTATCGGATAGGAGTCATTCCAGTCGTTTACAGCACCGGAGTACGAGCTGGCCAGATTGGCGGTGAAAGTGCAATTAGTTATTTCGGGACAGCTACCGATGACGTTGGATACAGCCCCGCCATAAACCGAGGAGTTTTTAATGAATGAGCAATTAGTCACCGCCGGACTGCTGCTTATGTTGAACAATCCACCCGCGTTACTGCCGCCGGAAACATCCTCGTTCCAAATGAACCTGCAGTTGAGCAGTGTCGGGGAGCTATTATAATTCTTTACACCACCGCCACCACCACTACCTCCACTAGCGTTTCTGAAGAAGATGCAGTTGGTTATATGCAAATTACTGTAGTCGTTCCGCATACCTCCTCCGCCGGCACTTGAGGAATTCTCGACGAACTTGGATTTATTGACTGTGCAATTTGAGCTAATGTTGAGCATTCCCCCACCTTCATTATCAGGCCATGCACTGCCGTCGGCATTACCGGCGGTGATAGTGAAGCCGTCGAGGATTGCCGTTGCATCAGTATTGCTGCCGGTTACGACGTGATAGCTGTTTTCTGCTCGCGTGGACTCAGTCAGTAAATTACAGGGGTCGCTCACATAAATATCCTTGATGGTAAGGTCGCCGCTAAGAATAGTCTCGTAAGTGGCGATATGCCGGTCGGCCCAGTCATTACAGCCGCCGGAAGGAAAACCGCCGTAGAGGGCAACGCCGTTTATGAGCTGGAATGTAGCCGACCGGTTACCCGGTGTCTGCCCTGTCTTCTGGTCGGGCCTGTAAGTACCCTCAGCTACTAAAATCTGAGTCCCGCTCGATGCAGCGGCCAGGGCATCCTGCAGATAATTATATGCATCTTCCCAGCTCGACCCATCGTCATTGCCCGTGGCGTTGGAATCGACATACATTTTGCTGATTGTAAAATCGACGCCCCAGACATTACCCGATACCGCCGTACCATCCACGGAAGTGCCTGTGTTCACAACCTGGGTGCCGTAAGCTGGTCCCGGGCTGATTGTATACGTCGAAGCCGAAGGAACGTGTGCAAGCACATATATCCCCCGATAGTCTGTGGTCGCCGGATATGTCCCGCCGCCTGACCTTTGCGCAGTGACCGCTACTCCTGCGACTGGGGTACCGGATATATTGGTGACTCGCCCGCTAATCAGCTCGTTTGCATTTGTCTTAAAAAGATTATACAGACAATCGTCAACATAGGTGTAACCAGGTGGCATATAGTTACTGTCATTAAAGTTGTACCATGCATCCTGCTGACCCGACCAGCCCATGTTCAGGTGATGGTAAGGTGCTCCCAAATTGTAGCCGTAACCATCGCACACAATGGCATGCCCGCCTTCTTCGGGCATAATACCCAGAATTACCGGGTGGTTGTAGTCAAGATTCGGGTTAATCATCGCCGTAAGTCCCGGACCAATGTTGGCACCAGAGTTCCAGCCGTAGATACAATTGCTATAGCCGAAAATACCTACCAGGTTTGCATCAGCTGTGGCAAGATAAGCCGCGGAGGACCCAGCCGAGTAGTCCATATTAACCACTACTCCTGCGTCATAGCAGAGTGCTCCGATGGCTGCTCGATTGGGCCCGGGAGTGTTGCAGTCCGGCACATAGTCCATAAGGTCCCAGTTATATGCTCCACCTAAGCCATCGCCTCCCCGTGTGTTTACATCGTTCGGGCTCCCGTAAACACTGATAGTGGAGAAATTTATCCCGATGCCTGATGTGGGATACTCATGGTATCGCATTACTTGCGCCATAGCAGTGGCAACACAACCGCACGGATAATTAGTCGGAGTGCCGGCAGGAAAAGGCGGAGTGTAATAGTTATAGCACGCAACAGGTGCCGGAACACAACAGGTCCTCTGGTCCCAGTTGCTCTGGACCAGCGGAGCTACTCGAACATCTGATATTGTAGCAAGCCCTGCTTTTATAAAAATACCACCATCACCGAGGTCTGTCAACCTGTCCCATTTATCCTGTGCTTTGAGCAATGCCGCCGTCACGTTGGTTGATTTAAGTCCTTGAGTACTTCGAACCGCCGCGATTCGACCGTTAAGGTCCCGGCTTACCAGTGCTCCCAGAGGATTATCATGCGAAGGATTGTATAATCCTTCCGGTAGAAAACCAATAATCGGCTCAATCAAATCATCCGCAGGCACAATTGCAAATCCGGCCGGCCGCAGATAAACAATGTAGTAAATCGGCTCGGCATAGTTGTTTGTAAATGTCTCAACCCTCTTAACTTCGTGGCCGAGCACCATACCGAGTGGTTCGGTGCTTGTCCTTAACCAACCTGTCACTACCTTTTCAGCCTGGTAGGACGTCGTTGGTCCGGCCCAAAGCGTACTGACCACGCATCCGAGGATAGTCAAAATGCAGAGAGTCTTTAGGGGGACACCTTTGGCTTTCATCTTTTTGCCCTTTCAAATTTAATCATTTCCTCCTCATTTTGTGCGCGTAATGCGCGCACCCGTTACCTCTCATCACAAATAAGATAAATGGGCGTGCTGAAACCACATAAAATTACATCCTCCTGCCAAGTGCTCAGTAAGTAGCAAAAGACGAGATGATTATGCGCTTAACGTACCCGAAGTCAAGATAAAATGGAAAAAATCATCGCTGTTTCGGGATTGCCTTATACGTTCAGGCCGGCTTATTGACGGGGGGACAGGGACACGGTTTAACGGTTCGAGATTAGGGTTTGTTCTATATCTTGTGCGATTGACTCGACGGCCCGGGCTGCCGGCTCAGAGAGGCCCCGGCCGAGGGTAAGCTGGGCCGGCTGGACTGCGATAAAGAGGATTTTGACGTCAATTTCTGAGCTTACAAGCTGGCCAAAAAGATGCGGCGAAAGGCAATGTGTTGACAAGGCGAACTGCTGCAACTGCTCGGGACGCAGCAGTTTGACCGTCCCGGCGGCCTCGCCAAGGTCAACGGCATCGACAATGAGCAGTGTTTTTGGTGCCTTTTTGACAATTTGGCCGATGTAGTTTTCAGGGACCGTGCCGGCATCGATAACGTCGGCGGTGATTTTGCCCAAAAGCCGCTCGCAGAGCTTCGGGCCAAGGCCGTCGTCACCCTTGAGAGTATTGCCGATACCCAGGAGCATCACAGGAGTCGCAGCAGATTTGAGCAGGTCTTTTAGCGAATCATTACAGGGATTGCGGGTCGTGTCACGACGGCCGTCACCGGCGCCTTGGTGCGCCGATTCATTTATAGGCGGATATTCAGCTCGCATTTACACTTGGGACACAGGATTCGCATGAAATCGGGTATCTCGGGACTCGTTTTGTCCCTCGACGGCGGCTTTTGTCGCGTGGCAGGGGCAAGCTCGTGACTTTTGGCCAGCAGAAGCGAGGGATTGGTGTATGCCAGAGGGCCGAGCCGCTCATAGAGCCATACGAGATGCTTCTTTGTCCCTATCAGCGCCCCGCATTTCTCACACAACTGCAGCTCGTAGTCGTGAGTTTCGATTGTCTCGTTGCGGTCGAGTGTGGCAAGGTCCCATTTGTTGGATAGCTTGATGCCCTTCTCGGTGGTGCAGTTCTCGCTGCAATTTCCGCAGAAGATGCAGGTGTCGTATCTCAGCGTAATGGTCCTGGTCGGCTTTTCGGGATTAAGGTCGTCTTTCATCGTCAGCGCCAGGGTCGGACAGACGTTCACGCAGGCGCCACAGCCGATGCAGTTATCGGGGTCAAACTCCGGCTTACCCCTGTAGCGTTCGGGCACCTCGCAGGGTTCAGCAGGAAACTTCGTAGTAAAACGCGGAGAGAAAACCGCGTTGACCGCTTCTTTCAGTTCTCTAAGTTTGGGCCACTTCAATTCAACATCTCCACATAAAAGGCCGGCACGCCGGCCGATGAATCGTTATTTGCCCTTTTCCTTGTCCTGGCCGTATTTATCGACGATGCTGTTTTCCCATAGCGGCACGCCGGAGGCGTACGCACCTTTGGCTATTGCGTGCGCAGCGGTCGGCGAGGTAATAAGAATGAATACCGCGCATATAATCGCCTTGGCGCTTATTGGGCCGGAGGCGGCAACCAGAGCGACACCGAGAAGCAGCATAATCGTGCCGAGAGTGACGCACTTGGTCGAGGCCTGCAGGCGGTTATAGACGTCGGGGAATCTGACCAGCCCGATACAGCCGAATACGTCGAAAAGGACACCAGTACTTATCAGTATGTAACCGATTACGTCAATCATCGAAGGTTCTGCCCTCCAGGAATTTTGCCAGAGCGATTGTGCCGATGAAACTCAGCAGCGCCCAGGCCAGTGCCACGTTCAAATAGAAATCCTTGCCGGATACCAGCCCGAGCAGGCCGCAAAAACCGACGATTAAAATGCCTAAAATGTCGATGGCAACGGTCCGGTCGGGAGCGCTGGGGCCTCGGCCGACTCTGTACAGACACAAAAAGCAGCAAACAAGCAAAGCGATATAAAGCACATACATAATAATTACCTCACTATTCAAATATCCTTTTGATGAACCACTCGAACTTGTCGGCTATATGCCTGGTGGCCTGCTCGACGTCGTCGGACTTGACGTTAATCCAGTGGATATACAGATAACCGTCATCGGTCACGTCCACCGTCAAAGTTCCCGGCGTAAGAGTAATCGAGTTTGCCAGGGCGGTTATGCCGGATTCGGTCTTGAGGCCGGTCTTTATTTTTACAATGCCGGGATTTATGGGCATCGCCGGATGCAGCGCGCGATAAACAACGTCAAAGTTAGCCAGTATAACGTAGTAGAAAAATACCGGCACATAAAGCAAAAACCAGAATACGCGAACGGGCGATATGAAAACGTGATGCTCTTTGGGCAGAATTTCGTGAAACAGCACCGCCACCAGCAGCGAAACAGCCAGGCCCGCGATGATGACCTGTATATCGAGAACGCCATCCGTTATCGGCCAGGTCAGAAGGCACCAGACGATAAAGGCCAGAACGAAATAGATAAGTCGTCTCATATTTTCACCTGATTTACGGTTTCGCCGATAAGTTTCGCGGCGTATTCGCTGCGATTGAGCAGGACATTTACGGCCGGGGTCAGCACCGCCTCACGAAGCGATGGGACGACCAGCAGCAGGCCCATAAATACGCACAATACCGACAACAGAATCATTGCAAGCGACATTGTCCCTTTGTTTTCTTTGACGCCGGCGAGCTTGTCGGGCAGCTCCCCAAGAAACACGTATCGCTGCACCTTCAACAGGGCGACCAGCGTGAAGAAACTGACGATTACGACCACGGCCGCGAGAAAATAGAATCCCGACTGGACGGCGGCGATTACGAGGAGCAGCTTGCTCCAGAAGCCGTTAAAGGGCGGTATTCCGGCGATTGCCGCCGAGCCGATGACGCAAGTTGTCCGCGTAACCGGCATTACCGGGCCGAGACCGCCGAGAGAATGAATCTGTCTTGTGCCGGTAGCCATTTCGACCGAGCCGCTGGTCAAAAACAGAAGCGACTTTGAAACGGCGTGATTTAGAATGTGAAACAGCCCGCCGAGTATGGCAAGAGACGCCCAGGTAGTGTTGCCGCCCTTTGCGAGAATCAAGGCCCCAAGGCCGACGCCGAGCACGATGTAGCCGATTTGAGCAATGCTCGAATAGGCCAGCAGCCGTTTGAAATCGGTCTGGCTGACCGCCAGAAGGCCGCCAATGAGCATACTCAGCACGGCTAAGGTTATCAGAACCCAGCCGATGGAGACCGACACGCCAAAGACATTGAAAATGAGCCGGCACAGAATATATGCCCCCAGTGCCTTTATCAAAACGCCGGAAAGCATCGCGGAAATCGGCGCCGGCGCCGCGGGATGCGCGTCGGGAAGCCACGCGTGGAAAGGAACCAGTGCGGTTTTAAGGCCGAGTCCCGCGATGAATAATGCCATTGCGAATGACAGGCCGACGTTCATTCCCCGGTTTTGCACTATCTGTGAGATATAGGCCATATTCAGCGATGCCGTGTTGCCGTAGACCAGAGCTATCCCGAAAAGCACCAATCCGCCGGCAACGCTGCCGAGCACCATATACTTAAACGACGCCTCGAGCTGTTCGTGCTCACAGCCGAAGCCGACGAGGGCATAAGAGGCGATGGAGGCAACCTCCAGAAAGACGTAGACGTTGAATATGTCGCCGGAAAGCACGACGCCGTTCATCCCCGCCACCATAAGCAAAAACAAGCTGAGGTATTTGGACTTGGCGGTATACTGCTCCATATATCGGCTGCTGTATAACATCGCCGCCGCGCTGACGACGGATATCGCCAGCAGCATCAAAGAGCTTAATCCATCGAGAACAAGGTTTATTCCCAGCGGTATCGACCATTTGCCTACCTCGTAGGTGGCGTATTTGCCGGGGGTTTGCAGGGCCATCGCCAGCAGGGTCAGCGTAACGAGATTCGCCAGCAGCGTGGCAAGACCTTTGCCTCGCGTGCCAAACAGGGGCAGCACAAACGCCGCCACAAGCGGCAAAGCTACAAAAACGGGCAGCGGCACCGTCATCCTTTTAATCTCCTTATTTCAGTGATATCGAAAGTGCCGTATCGTTCGTAAGTTCTGATACAGATGGATATCATAAGCGCCAGTGAGCCGAGACTGATTACGATGGATGTCAGCACAAGCGCCTGCGGTAAGGGGTCGACGGCGGAAGCCAGAAAGCTCGGCAGCACGTTGCCTGCCACATCGACCGCCGCCCTGTCAAGGATGGGCGCGACGCCGCCTGTGCGGTAGCCGAGCATAATAAGAAACAGGTTGACCGCATATTCCATTATCATAATACCGATGACAATCTTGACCATATTCTTCTTGATAACGGCACACAGCAGGCCGATTGTGAACAGCAAAAAACACATCGCATACGGCATAAAAGTTTACTCCTTTTTCTCGCTGTCGCCCGCAGGCCTGAATATTGACAAAACAAGAACAACCATAAAAAGTGAAGCACCCACCTTGAGTCCGATGGCGATATTCGATAATGGTATTGTTCCGGCGCTCACGAGTTTGAAAGCGGTGTTGTGCCCGGCGAGCCATTGCTGCTGTATGAAGTTATAAAAGAAGTCGCCGGCCCCGAACCACAGGCCCAAAAACGCAATTGTCGCGAAGGCCAGAGCGCCGATACAGTCGAGCCGCGATGCGGCTGCAAGGGAGAAATTCTTCTCGGTAAATTCCCTTCCGAACGCCAGCAGCAGCAGAACGTAAGAGGACGCGAGTATAACGCCGCCGGCGAACCCTCCGCCGGGCGTCAGGTGGCCGAACAGGATGATGTACACGCCAAACAGAATTATCAGCACCTTGACCCAGCTAGCGATGGTCTTGACTATTACGGTCATTCCTTTCATTGATTTTCCTTTCGGGCGGTTTTGCGCAGGATTACCGTGGCTCCTATGATTGACGTAAACAGCACGGATGCCTCGCCGAGCGTATCGTACGCCCTGAAATCGAGTATGATGGAGGTAACGAGATTAGCTGCACCGGTTTTCTGCTGGCCCTGGGCGAGATACGTCTGCGAGGCGGCTCCCGGCAGTTGTGTGAATGCGGGTGAGCCGAAGCCGGGCAGCGTCGTGAAAACCTGCATCCCGGCCAGAAAGATTAGCAGAATTACAACGAAGGACACTACCGTTCCAAAGAATTCACGGTCGCCGGTTATAAAGGTCCTGTCGCGAGAGATGGTCGCTCGAATCAAAATGACCAGACCAAGCACTTCGACGACTATCTGAGTTATGGCGATATCCGGCGCGCGAAGGAACAGAAACATCAGCGAGCCGATATAGCCGATGGTGCCGACGCAGATTACGGAACTGAGCAGATTGTCGGTCCCAACGGCAATCACCGCGGCTATAAGCAGGAAAACAAGCAGTGTATAGAATATGGCCATAGCTTCCTCACCAAACCGAACACAGAGCAAAAAGAATCAGCAATAAACCAACCGTTACCCAGGTAAGATAAAGCGGCAGTATGCCGCAATGCAGCCATCTGAGAAAACCACTGACGGCCAGCGCTACCCGGCCGGCCTGGTCGTAGAGGTCGAACCAGCCCCTGCTCTGGGCGTTATACATTTGCTTTAGCCCGTTCATAGCCGAAACGGTCTTGTAGAAATGCGTGCCGGGAATAATCATATCGTCGTTGGCTATTATCTCTCCGCAGGTCCAAGTCGGGACAATCCTTGCCTTTCTGGCGAAGTAACCGACGGCGAGAATACCAAGCCCGAGGCCGATGCCGACTATTATAAGGATGGTAGCAAGCCCCGATTGCCACGTTCCAAGATCTACAGTGTCGGGCTGCAGGCCAAGTGCCGGATAGATAAAGACCTTTAACGGCAGGTGATAGAAGACGCCGAAGGTTATGCACAAGCTGGCAAGAATCAGCATAGGGCCGGTTTGAAAAGGCGAAACCTCTTTGGCTTCTCTGAGTTCATCCGGCAGCCGGGACAGAAAGATTGAGTGCAGAAGCTTGACGAAGGAGGCCAGTGTCAGGGCGCTGCCGAACATCGCGCAGGTCAGCCACAGGGGCCATATATGGCCGCCCATATTTATTACGCCCTGGTAAATCATCCACTTTGAAACGAATCCGTTGAATGGCGGTATGCCGGAAATGCTAAGCGCCGCGATAAGACAGGCAAAGAATGTCGCGGGCATTTTCCTGCCGAGTCCGCCGAGTTGGTCGAGTTCGGCAGTTCCCGTTGCCTGTTCGACCGCGCCGCCGCAGAGGAAAAGGCAGCACTTGTAGATTGCGTTGTTGAGCATATGGAAAAGACCGCCGGCTATACCTATAGGTGTAAAAGTGGCGATGCCGAGAATCATATACCCCACCTGACTGACGGCGTGATAGGCAAGCAGCCTTTTAACATTGTGCTGCATCATAGCCATCATAACTGCGACGATGATAGTAGCGGCGCCAATAACGACCAGCAGCAACTGTAGTGCGGCGGAATTCAATATGAACAGCTTTCGCACGATTATCAAAAACAGATATATGCCCAGAAGCTTGTCGATGGACGCAGGCAATAGCGCCATTACCGAGGCGGGTGCGTATTCACCGCTGGTTGGCAGCCAGGTATGAAGGGGCATCGCGCCGGCCTTGGTGACCGCGGCCATCATAAGCAGCAGAAAAGCACTGACGGCAAGAGCGCCGCCGGTTTGGAGTCGTATGACCGACATATCGAGTGAGCCGGATAGCAGCCAGACCAACAGAATGCCTATAAGAAAGGCGCCGTCGCTTGCGCCTATCATTGCGAAGCTTTTTGTAGCGGCGAAGTTGGAGTTTTTGCCGCCTGTTGTTATCAGTATATACAGCGACGCGGTGACAATCTCCCAGAAGATTAGCAGATACAGCAGGTTCTGCGTCAGCAGTGCACCCGCACTGCCGCCGACGGTCAGCAGCACCGCGCCATAGTATTGCCAAAGCGACGGCGATGTTGCCATTGATTTCAGGGAATACACCGTGATAAGCAGGCCGAAACCTGCGGCGAACATAAGGATAAACTTATTGAGTGGATTGCTCAGCAGGACAAGCTCTATTTGCTTTCCGGCAATCTCGAAACCGAGACCCGCGTAGCGAAAATCGCCGCCGGCGAAAACCTTGATAGACAGAACAAAGACCCAAGCACAGACAACCAACGCAACAATCGGGGCGAGCAGGCGTATGCGCTTCGGCAAAAATAGCATCACAAAACCGGCAATCAGCGGCGTAATGACGATTGTGAACAACTGGTTATCCAATTCGCAAACCTCCGTTTATCAGGACATCTGTTTTCGGATTTGTTCTGTTTTTGCCCGGCTAAGCTTCAGCAGCGACTCATAGTCGTGCAAAGTATTGCCCCGGCTGTCCACGACGCGGGCCAGCCGTTCGGTGCAACTGTAGCACGGGTCCACCGACGCCAGTGTTATCGTGACATCAGCGATACTTTCTCCAATGCACGATGCCTGGAACGAGGGGACGTTTACGAAGCTCGGAGCACGCATCTTGTGACGAACTGGCCGGTTGCCGCCGTCGCTGCGAACGTAGTGGAAGGTTTCCCCTCTCGGCGCTTCGGCGCGACCGCAGCCCTCACCCGGCGGTATTTCTTTGACTTCGATTGCGACTGGTCCTTTAGGCAGCTTGTTGACTGCCTGCTTGATGATTTTTACAGACTCAAGAACTTCGAGAAGGCGAACTACCACTTTGGCGAATACGTCGCCCTCCGGCCGGACTATGACATTCCAGTCAAGCAGGCCGTAAGCCGCGTATGGGTCGTCGCGTCGAACGTCGATGGGTATTCCGCTTGCTCGTGCGGTCGGCCCGGCGACGCAGTAGCTGATGGCGTCCTCTTTAGTGAGCACCCCTACTCCTTTTAGCCGTGCGTGAAGAATCGGGTCGTCCAGCACCGCTTTAGTCAGCATCTCCACCTTCTTTTCAAGCTCGTCCATATCTTCAATGATTTTGGGTTTGAGCTCATCGGGGATATCTTCTCTGCATCCGCCGACTTTGACGTTGCCGTAGTTGTTTCGGTTTCCGGTAATTATCTCGAGCAAATCGAGCACGGGCTCGCGGTATTTCCACGCCCACATAAACACGGTATCGTAACCGATGAAATGCCCGGCCAGCCCTGCCCACAGAATGTGGCTGTGTATTCTTTCGAGTTCGTTGATTATCGTGCGAACATACAGCGCTCGTTCCGGTGGCGTAATGCCTGCGAATTCCTCCACTGCCTGCACATATGCAAGCGGATGAGACGCCGAGCAGATTCCGCATATACGAGATACCAAAAACGGCACCTGGTCGAACTGAAGCGTCTCGCTGATTCCTTCCATTCCGCGATGGTTATAGGAAATCCGCATATCAATGTCGGTCACCGTTTCTCCATCGATGGTCAACTGAAAGAACTCCATTTCCTCCTGCAGCGGATGAAACGGGCCTACCGGCAAAACGGGTTTTCTAATCGACTTTTTCATTTTTCTGTTTTTTCCTCAGGGGATAAACACCCTCCGGCCAGTCGTCGGCCAGTATCAGCCGGCGCATATCCGGATGATTGCGAAATTCTATACCAACCAAATCGTGCATCTCTCTTTCAATCCACCTTGCACCGGGGATGAATTGCCCAATGGATTCGACCGAGGGTTTCTCACGGTCCCGAATAAAGGCCTTGACTGTCAGGACAACGCCCGTCTGGTCGTGCGAGAAGTGATAGAGAACCTCATAGTAATGGTCCGAATCAATCGCTGTAGCGGTAACAAAACGGCAGCCCAGATTGACAAGGAGAAAATGACAGACCTTATAAGCGTTCTCGCCTTCGCAGGGTAGAAACAGCCGAAGGTCGGTCGTTTCCTCCACCCTGACGAGGTCGTTTTTGATTTGAGCCAGTGCTGTTTTAATTTCAGCTTTATCCATAATAGTATCCATAATAGTATCCTGCTACAAGGCGGAAAGCGCCTTAACCACGCCTGATATCATCGCCTCCGGTTTCGGCGGACAACCGGGGACGTAGGCAATGATTGCGTTGGGGTCGATTTCCTTTATGATTTTGTCAACCGGCCCGACCACGTGATAACCCTTGTGAAAAATACCCGTCCCGCACGCACAGGCGCCAATCGCAAAAACTACGCAGGGTTTGGACGTCTGTCGATAAACCTCGCGAAGCCGGGGCGCCGCCTGGGCGGTGACAACGCCGGTAACCAGCAGCGCGTCGGCGTGCCTCGGTGAGCCGACGAGCTTTATGCCGAACCGCTCGACGTCGAAGCGAGGCGTGAGCAAATCCACAATTTCGATATCGCAGTTGTTGCACGCGCCGGTGTTGACGTGAAAAACCCACGGCGATTTCTTCAACGCGTTTATCTTCCAGCTCATACGGTCACCTCACAGCCAGCCGATTCCATAGACGCTTCCGAGCATCGCAAGTACAACCGCCCCGGCCAGGGCTATTCCGCAATACACCCAGAAAAACTTCATCGCCTGGTCGATGCGAACGCGGGGGTTGGTATTTTTTATCAGGATCATCAGAACAAGGATGACCACATATTTAACGATGCCCAATGCAATTTGGCCCGGTGTGCTGCCGAAGCCGCCGAGGAAAACGACCACCAGAAACATTGGCAGCGCCACGAGCATCATCGCGCTGGTAAGATTCCACATTGCCAGCAGCGCCCCTGAGTATTCCATCAGCACCCCGGAGCCAAGCTCCGTTTCCGCCTCGGCCATATCAAAAGGCACAAAGCCCAGTTTCGCGTGAATGCAAAGCAGACTGACGATACAGGCCAGCGCCCCCGAAATGCTCGCGACGGGTGCCGCCGCGGCTGCGTCGGCAATGCTCAGCGAGCCGCCGGTCTTGATAATCGCCACTATAATCGCAAGAACCAGCGGCAGCTCGTATGCAAGAACGAGCTTGATTTCCCGTGCGGTCCCCACGGCTGCGTGAGGGCTTGCACTTGCGCTACTGCCGAGAATAAGCGCCAGCGACGGCAGCGACATCAGGTACAGCACTACGATTAAATCGCCTACAAAAGCCCTGCCGGGCCAGAATGCCGCCACGCCCAGCACGGTGGAAAGAACAAGAACCGACGCCAGTGCAACAAGAGGCGCCGCGACAAACAGGAATCTGTTGGCCTGCTCCGGGATAAGGATTTCCTTGGCTAATAATTTTCGAATGTCCCAGACCGGCTGTAACACAGGCGGGCCAACGCGATATTGAACCAGCGCGCTGACCTTTCGGACGACCCAGCTTGACAACAGCCCCACGCCACAGGTGAAAACAAAACCCGGAAAAACAAGTATCCAGAACAGAATCTGTAGTTCGTTGCTCATTTTGCCTTGCCTTTTTGCCAGCTTTTGCCGCGTTCGGTAACGCTTAGGAACGGCTCCCAGAGCTGTCCGCCCTCCACTCGAACGACGATATCCTCGAAAACTTCCATCATATTTTCTTCTTTTGTCAGGTCGACTGTTCTGTAATCCACGCTTCCATCCCGGCACGTTTGAACGCACAACGGCTTCTCATTCGGCTCCAGCCGGCCTCTGCATCTGTCACAAACACTGTCCGGGAAAGGTATCAGGTCGGTATAGACGGTCCCGAACGGGCAGGCAATTGCGCAACTGCCGCAGCCGGTGCATAACATATTGGAGCGTTTCAAGATACCTGCGTCGCCGTGCTTCGAAGGTATCTTCTCCAGCGCATCCTGCGGGCAGGCCATGATGCACGGCGCCAGCTCGCACCGCCGGCAAATCAGCGAGAAGCGAATCATTTCAAGCAGAGAATCGATGCCGTGATTTTCAGGGTGGTGTTTATAAGAGCATAGAATCCCCGATTCCTGCTGCGTTCGGCACCTGGCCAGGTCTATTATCAGTTTTTCGCTCATTGAAATTCCGTCGTATCAATCCCAGATTTTGGGGTACTTTCGTATTTGCTCGTATGTGAAAACGGGGCCGTCCTTGCATACGTAGTATTTACCGAGCATACAATGCCCACACTTGCCCACGCCGCAGCTCATATTCTTTTCCATCGACAGATATATGCTGCCGGGGTTGAAGTTAAACTCCAGCAGCTTCATCGTCGCGTATTTCATCATAATTGGCGGGCCGCAGACCACAGCCACGGCGTTTTTCACATCGACGTCCGATGGTGAGCAGATAGTAGTCACCACCCCGACGTTTTCCTTCCACGAGCCGTTGGCCTTGTCAACGGTGAGCTTCATATCCACGCCCTGGATTTGCCTCCACTGTCCGAACAGCGTGTTCTTATAGATGAAGTCTTCAGGCGTTTTTGCGCCGTATCGGCAGACGATTTTTTTGAAATCACCGATGCGGTCGACAAGAGTGAGAAACAGTGAGCGAATGGGTGCTAGGCCGACGCCGCCACTCACGATATAAACTTCTTTGCCCTTGAAATCATCGACTGGATAGCCGTTGCCGAATGGTCCCCGGATACCGACCTTCTGGCCTTTCCTGCATTGGTGCAGCAGCTCGGTAACCCGCCCGGCCTTCATAATCGTTATTTCCATCTGCTCGGTCTGCTTCGGTGATGACGAAGGCGTAAACGGCGCCTCTCCTTCACCCGGCAAAGTCAGTTCGACGAACTGTCCGGTATCGAATTTGAACGGTGCTTCCGGCTTAACCACAAAGCTTTTAATCGTCGGCGATTCGTCGATGATGTCGGTTATTACACCGCTGACTGGCTTATAGAAATTCTCATTCATTTTACGGTCTTCGATTTTTCTTTTTCCTGGGATTCTTCACTTAGACGTTTAAGCACTTCCCGCAGGTCGACGCCTCCCGCGTCGGCGTCAACGCACCGGCCGCAGCCCACGCACATATCTATTCCGTATCGGTCGAGGAAATAAACGAATTTGTGCAGAAGCCGGTGTCTGAGTCGTTCGCCTAGGACCTTGTTGGGGTTGGCGCCACCGGCAACAGCCGCATAGCCGAACCTCATACAACTGTCCCAGATTTTCATCTTGGCAAAGTAGTCAGCCTGCTTGGTGTCGTAAAGATAGAAACAATGGCAGGTCGGGCAGACACGGGTGCAGGCCTGGCACTCGATGCACAGTTTGGCCTGTTCATCAAAAATAGGCGAGTTATCGCTGCTCTCTACAACCTCGCGGATACTCTCGCTGGAATCCAGACGGTCGTCGAGCTTCTCAAGTTTGTTTTGCACCGCGGCACGGTTAAGGTCACGCTGGGCGAGCAAATCGGCGGGCAGGTCGGCGAACAGAGTGTGATGCTGCTCGATAAACTCATGACCTCTGCGTGACCCCGCCTCAACGATGAATCCGTCGGAAATCGGTGAAACGTTCAGGTCGAAACCCTTGTCCGGGTATCCCTTGCCCTCCAGCAGCCCACAGAAGCAGCTATCTCCGACCGTTGAACAATCCGACGAGACGATGAACATCTTTTCCCGTCTGGCGATGTAGAGAGGGTCTTTGAATTCATCCTCTGCAAAGACCTTGTCGAGGATGAAAATGGAGCGGATGTCGCATTCCTTGAGGCCGAAGACTGCAAAGGGTTGCACTTCGGTTGATTCCTCGCGGTCTGGAAAAGTCGCTGCAACCTCGCGAAGCGGAAACAGAAACTCCTTAACCGTTGTGCACGCGCGAATTTCGTTAAATTCAATCGGCTCGGCCGAATCTGTATCATATCTGGTAAAGACAAAGTGGTCAGTTTTTCTGACGGGGATGTAAACGTCCATTTTTGCAGCCAATGCGTCCAGCATCGGCTTTAACTTGCTTGTAAAGACAGATTCCATCGTCTTGTTTCCCTGTTCTTTCGGCTAATCACGCCCGCCATTTGCCGTCGCGGCTATTCCGACATCATTACTCGAGTTATTTTTGGCCGACGGAATGTAATACGGCAGACGTGCAAGCACCATAGCTATGTCTATCGTTATGATTTTCACTTTCTTTGGAACGTTGATGCGTACGGGTGCGAAATTGAGAATCCCTCTCACGCCGGCGGACACCAGTCCGTCGGCAATCTCCTGAGCCGCCTCGCCCGGCACCGCGATTATCCCGAGGTCTACGTCTTTGGTCTTCAATCTGGAAAGTTTCGTAACGTCCTCGATGATAAGGTGACATTTTTTCTTGCCTATTTTACGCGGGTCTGAGTCGAAAGCGGCCACGATATTGAAGCCATATTGAGCGAATCCCCCAAACGCAAGCACCGCCGAGCCGAGGTTGCCTACGCCAACAAGAACGACGTTATGGCCGCCTTCGAGATTGAGAACTTTCCTGATTTGCCGTTCAAGCTTGCTGACGGCATAACCGACGCCGGGTTTGCCCAATTCCCCGAAATACGAGAGGTCTTTTCTAATCTGCCAGGCATTGACCCCGATGAAGTCCGCCAGTGCCTTGCTGCAAATACTGTCCTGGCCCTGTGCTGATAAAAGACGAATCCCCCTCAAATACACCGGCAGGCGCCGAACCGTCTCGTCTGGAATCTTGCGGTATCTCATAGCATTATTTGTGACTGAATTCACAATCACTTGAACTTGTGAGCACATTCACAAAACTCTTTAGAAACAATACTGTTTTCCCTTATGAGGTGTCAAGAAAAAATTTTGTCCCCTCAGACAAATTATCTTATTGACGGACAATACGCCGGAAAGCCGGTAGGATATGCTGCTTTTGTTGAAAGACAGACGACTTTGGATTTGCTGCGCCCCGGAATGACAGAGTGAAATTATATGCTTTACGGCTTGGCGGGCTGTTTCGACAGCCGAATGCTGAACGTGCTGCCACCTTCAGGATTGTTCTCAGCCCAGATTTGCCCTTCATGCCGGTCCACAACCTGTTTTGCTATTGAAAGTCCCAGACCCGTCCCGTCTCTTTCGACTTGTCTGGCGTTCTCCGCCCTGTAAAACTCGTCGAATATCTTTTGCAGGTCTTCCTCGGCGATACCGATGCCGGTGTCTTTCACTTTTATAAGAATGGTTTGACCCTCGTCTTCGGCGGATAGTTCAACATGCCCTCCTTCAGGCGTATAGCGGGCGGCGTTTAGCAGAATATTGGTTACGGCCTCCTCGATTAAAAGCGGCTCGCCGTAGATTTCATCGATGCCAGAAGTGATGTGGTGTGAGACGCTGATGGACTTTTCCTTTGCCCTCCTTTCAACAGCGGCCAGCGCATTGAAGATGGCGTTGCGCAGCGGGAAGTAATTCATTTCAATCTGGCCTGTCAGCTTCATACGCGTCAGCTTCAGCAGGGCGGTCGTGAAATTGATGCACTTTCCAGTTCTTCTGTGTGCCCGCTCCACAAGGTCCGCCTGTTTTTCGTTAAGCGAGCCGACCATCCGGCCCACAACTATATCAAGGCAGCTCTGGATGGCGGCAAGGTGCCCCTTTATGTCGTGGGAAAGACGCAGCACGTATTCGTTCTTAAAATAATCTTTCTGCCGAAGCTGTGCTATGGCTTCAGCCAGCTCACTTTGCTGATTGTGTAATTGCTCCGAGATGGAGTTGGTCATATAGACCACTAAGTAAATCGTGGTGGTGAACACGAAAAACGTCCCGAAGACAAACAGGCCGTCGCGATAATTGCTGTGCGTAATGAAACCTGTAAGGATGTAATGTGGGATGACCTGCGTATATTCCAGCAGTACCAGTGCCCCGAACAACAGAACTGCAAAGGTGGCCTGCAGATAACTGTGCAGCCGGGACAACATTATGCTTCCAAGAATCGTATGAAACACGAAGTAGAGGAAAAAAGGATTCTCGATACCGCCGGAAAAATGCAGGATGACGGTGAGAATAACCAAATCAGCAGACATCTGAAAGGCGATGACCTTGTTGGCCTTTGCCGATGGGACGGTCCTGCCCTTCCATGTCAGGTAGTGCATCAGGTCATAAAGCACGAAATTATAGCACAGCAAAACTCCCGCAAGAATATATAGCTTTGATGTGGGTAGCTCGACATTGAAGATTCTATTGGCCGTGGCTGTAGCAAAGGCCAGCCCCGCGATTGCCAACCATCTTAGTCGAATAAGCCAGTAAGCCCTCTGGACGAGATTCTTGCTTTGTAGCAGGTTTTCCATAAGCTCATTTTTTCAGCAGTTCGCCGACTTTTTCAAGCAGCACGTCGGGCTTCACGGGCTTGTCGAGAAAATCATCGACCGGCAGCCAGCTCTCGTCGCCCGCTTCGGGCTTGAAGTCGATACCGGTCTTGTCCTTGATGGCAGTGAGCATCAAAATTGGAATATCGCGGTAGCTCGGGTTCTTTTTCAATTCTCTGGAGGTGACGAATCCTTCTCGCATCGATTCCATCATCACGTCCAGGATTATCAGAGACGGCTTTGACTTCTCGATTTGTTTCATCGCCTCTTTGCTGCTGTTGGCGGTGTGGACTTTGTAGCCCTTGTCTTCGAGCACGATTTTCATCGCCTCGGTGATATCGGGGTCATCATCGACAATGAGTATGCTGGCCGGGTCCATTTTATTCCCTCACAAATGCACATTTGACAGTCAGGTTAACTCGGTTGCTTTATTATAACGCTATCGAACAATCCCGGTCAACATTTGTAATGCAACGTTGTAAGCTATTGCTTATTACGGTATAATCGCTGTCGCTGGAATTGCTCGGTTAGGAGCGGTATTATGCGAGATGAGAATAGCCCGGTGTTGATAAAATGGCTCTGCCCGGCCGTGCTTTTCCTGGTCTTGCTTGTCTCCTCGCGTTTGTTTTGTGCCGATGCAAATCGCCCTCCCGCTCCGTCGGAGCCGAATGACAAAAAGCCCTTACGATGTGACCACAAGCATATCGCCTTTTCCCAGCGCAAAGACGAACGTATGAAAATGGTCGCAGAACAAATCCAGGCCAGAGACATCATTGACCCGAATGTCCTGCAGGCCATGCGAACAGTCCCGCGGCACTTTTTCGTCCCGGCAAAAAGACAATCATTCGCTTATGACGACCTTCCCCTGCCCATCGGCTCAGGCCAGACCATCAGCCAGCCGTATATCGTCGCATTTATGACCGAGGCGTTACGCCTAAAACCCGATGCGAAAGTTCTCGAGATAGGAACCGGTTCAGGTTATCAGGCCGCCGTCTGTGCCGAAATCGCCGCGGAAGTTTATACAATTGAAATCATCGACGAGCTTGCAAAATCAGCAGCCGACCGGCTCAAAAAGCTCGGCTACAACAATGTCTTCGTAAAGTCCGGCGATGGATACTTCGGCTGGCCGGAAAAAGGGCCCTTCGACGCCATCATCGGCACGGCCGCCGCCGAACGGATTCCGCCTCCGTTGCTCGAGCAGTTAAAACCCGCCGGCCGAATGATTCTGCCGTATGAAAGTTCACTTGGCTTTCAGCATCTCGTTCTGGTTACCAAAGACGACAAAGGTAACATTCGCAGGAAAAACGTCCTGCCTGTCCGTTTCGTCCCTATGACCGGCCGGGTCCGGGAATCATCAGATTAGGATTAGTATCACTATGTAAGCGGTATATTTCGCCATAGTACGGCAAATTGTGAGCAGGCCCTAATTGCTCGTAATCCCAATTTCCCTTGCTTTTCTAAGCAAATCGGAAGAAAATGACTGTTTCAAATACCGGACGGGCGTGCGACAGGACGCGGCTAAATGTGCCATTGTCGAACAAGCAATATAGATTCACTAATGCAAGTATTGAGAGATATCTGGTTATTCGTCCTTACTGTAGTGGTCATACCCGCATGGCTAAGCATAACTGCAGCGCAGCAACCAGTCCTGAATGAGAGGAATACTGTGCAGGAATCAAATCTCAGCGAGGTAATTATGGATGCCAACAATATTACAATTGTGGTTACGTACGATAACAATCCCTATAAAGAGGGGCTTGGAACTGCATGGGGCTTCTCATGTGTCATAACCGGTATGGAAAAAACGATTCTTTTCGATACCGGCGGTGATGGCAGGATGTTGCTTGAGAATATGTCTAAACTCGGCATTGACCCCAATGTCATTGAAGTTGTCGTTTTGTCACATATACACGGCGACCATACTGGCGGCCTGGAATTGTTTTTACAAAAGAATTCGAATGTTGCCGTTTGTCTTCCAAAGTCATTTCCACAGGAATTCAAAGATATGGTAAATTCCTATGGAGCTAATATCATTGAGGTGGAGAAGCACACTGGTATCTGTAGGGACGTCTATTCAACAGGCCAACTTGGGACATCGATAAAAGAGCAGGGCTTGATTGTGAGAACGGAGAAGGGCGTGGTGTTAGTAACCGGTTGTGCTCATCCCGGCATTGTAGAGATGACGAAGAGGTCTAAGGAGGTGGTGGACGAAGATATTCTGCTCGTTATGGGAGGTTTTCATCTCAGGTCAGCGACGGAAGCCGAGGTCGAGAACATCATAAGAGACTTGAAGACCTTAAAGGTACAATACGCTGGGCCTTGTCATTGTACGGGAGATAATTCAAGGACTATTTTTGCAAAGCGCTACGGCCCCAGGTATATCAACATTGGTGCAGGCAGGCGCATAGTCATCGAAGACCTGCAGAGAAATCTCGAAACGAATAATAACGAATAATTGTTAGTCGGCCGAGGTTTTCAAGCTTAACAGGAGGGATTCCAAGACGGTATATAGCTCTTCGCTGCGATTTGGGTCAAGTAATTGGCACCCGAGGAGTAAAGCGGTTTTCAAGACCGCTGTTTGCTTCTCACCTCAAGACCGAAGGTTTTTTGGCTTGACCTCCCAGCCGATGCTGGTTTCCCTGCTCGACCCCCAAAGCCCAAGGATGTGGCAGAATGCCGACGCGTGTTGTATCTTCATTTTAAAGATTTTCTGCCTCTTCGACTGCCAGACGTTGTGAGAATTCCCGCCAGGCAGTCATTGAGCGTTTAAGGTTCTCGTGTGCGCTTCCGCCGATGCCATAGCCCTGAAGACCTATCGGCCCCTTGAAGCCCCTTTTCTTCAGTGCTTTTAGAAACTCATAAACATCGAACGTTCCCTCATCCAGCGGCTCAATCGAGCCGGTCTCAGTCGTTCCGTTTATAGTGACCACGGATAAATACGGCATAGCCAGATTGAGCACCGATTCCATGTTTCTCGGATTGTCCGTTCTTAGCCAGTGATACAGATTGAACGTCACACCTACGTTGCGTCTGTTGGTCTTTTCTGCAATCCTGACGGCGTCCTGTACTTTTTCCAGCCAGAAATCGACGTGCGGGTACAGAGCTACAGTGACATTGTTTTCGTAGGCGATGTCGGCTATTTTGCTGACAATTTCGACTGCCTGACTGTCGCCGGCGGGCACAGACGGCTTGTTAACGTCGCTTGTAATCGCCAGCCATATCATTGTCTGTCTTCCCGCCAGCAGCCGGATGCTGGCGCTAATCAAAGGCATGTACTTTTCGTTGGGGTCTTCGAGCTTAATCGAAAAATAAACCCCGAACACCTTAAGCCCCTGGCCGTCCAGTTCGTTGAGCATTTCGCCAAGGCCCGCCGGGCCCTTCGAAGGGTTGCGTTCCCAGTAGGCAATCCCTGCATATCCTAATTCCTTTACGAGCTGGACCTGAGATTTGGCGGTGATGTGCAGCTCGTCCGTCGTCGCGGTATCCATCGCGAAAAACGGATTCGTCAGTCCTGCCTTGTCCGGGTCAATCGATGCGACCCATATATTGCGAAACGCGATGGCCCCCCGGTCGCCCTGCAGGGCAATCGGTCCGGTCGCCGCTTCATCTTGATTCAGGCTGTATCGAGTCGGGCCTGTCAGTTCGACGTTTTTATGTATTACCGTTCCGTTGAGCTTCACCTCGATAAAACGGGCGTTTTCAATCTTTCTATTCTGGTCGTCGAATCGTGGAGCACGAAAGACGACATCAAGGCACTGCCACTGTCCCGTCGGCCTTGAGGTATTCTCGATGGGGCTTTGACCGTCGTAAGGTTTTATTATGCGAGTTTCGTCCCATCGCGGATATATACCGCCACACTCACTTCCCGGGAACAAACTCTGCTGCTGTGCCCAACTGTCTGCAATCTGAATTTCATATCGCCCCTGAAAAAGCACTCCTGAATCCGAAGCTTTCGGTATCGCAAATTCGATATGCGCCCTAACATCACTGAAAACTTTATTGCTGACTAATGGGCCGATATTTCCGCGCCCGCGATTGACTATCACACCTTTTCCTTCTTTTGTCGAAAGCAGGTTTTCGTTGCGAGGATGCAAAAACGCGTCTCCGACGACCTCCCAGGAGCTGTTTGTTCGCCAGGCCGATAGGCCTGATTCCGTCAGCATTATCTTCTCCATCGTGCATTTCGCAGCGCAGACCGGCGCCACCCGCATCATCATCACGATGCATATTGTTCTTATGACTGTTTTTTTACGGCTCAACTGCACCAATCAACTCCCTGACATTCGTGATATTATGACGCTCGCAGTATTGCTTTATGCCGTCAATAATTTTGGCGGCACTGGACGGCTCGACAAAATTCGCTGTTCCAATCGCCACCGCTGTTGCACCGGCTAACATAAACTCAATTGCGTCCGAGGCCGTCAGTATTCCCCCCATTCCGAGAATCGGTATATCCGTTCCCTTCGTTACCTCATTATACACCCTGTTTACCATATATACCGCTATAGGTTTTATCGCCGGTCCCGACAGCCCACCCGTCCGATTGGCGAGTACCGGCTTTCTACTCTCGATATCTATCACCATTGCCGTAAACGTATTTATCAAGCTAAGGGCATTGGCTCCCGCCTCTACGGCCGCTTTCGCTGTTTCTGCGATGTCTGTTACGTTTGGCGTCAGTTTCACCATAAGAAGCTTCCCGCCGCAGGCGGCCTTTACCGCCGAAGTAATCTCCTTGACAAGCTCTGGCTCTGTGCCGAATGTAATTCCGCCTCGCTTGACGTTCGGGCAGCTTATGTTCAGCTCGAAACCCGCAATCGCTTCCTTGTCGGCGAGCTTTTCCACAACCGCTGCGTATTGCTCTATCGTCTCGCCGGCTATATTTACGAATATGGCAGGGGCCATCTGGCTTAGCGCCGGCAGCTTTTCCGCGATAAACTCGTCGACGCCGAGGTTCGCCAGCCCGATTGCATTTAGCATTCCGCTTTCGGTCTCGACAGCCCGTGGCACAGGATTACCCTCTCTGGGCTGGATTGTAACGCTTTTGGTGATAAAGCCGCCTAAGGTGTTTACATCCATAAACTCGGCCAGCTCATCGGCGTAGCCGCACGTCCCCGACGCCGTCCAGACCGGATTGGCCAGCTTCAGCCCTGCAAACTCCACGTTTATCTCAATTTCTCCCGCCATACGCCTCCCGTGTTACTATCGCAGCATTTAACTGCCCAAACTACTGGGGGGGTTATATTCTATCAGTAAACGTATATAATACAACCATGGAGTTGGTATCCCCATCGAAAAGCTATGAACGCTGCGAATAAAAAAGGCAAAGTTTACTTAGTCGGCGCGGGGCCGGGCCGGGTCGATTTGATTACCGTCCGCGGCCTTGAGCTGCTTAGGACCGCAGACTGTATCATTTGCGACAAGCTGGCAAACCCGGCACTTCTCACCTGTGTGCATCCGGATGCGGAAATCATAAATGTTCCCAAGCGCGTCGGCCCGGAGTCGTTCACCCAGCAGCAGATAAACGACCTGCTAATTCAAAAGGCAGGCGTTGGTAAAATCATCGTCCGCTTAAAAGGCGGCGACCCGTACATCTTCGGCCGGGGTACTGAGGAAGCTGCTTTCCTGGCACAGGCGGGTATCGACTTTGAAGTCGTCCCCGGTGTTACCGCGGCATTGGCTGCAAGCTGCTACGCAGGCATCGCGCTTACTAATAGAAAACTCGCATCTGAGGTCATTTTCGTCACAGGCCGCGAAGCCGAAGGCAAAGGGCAATCAAATATCGACTGGCAACTGCTCGCACACTTTCGAGGGACAATTGTTTTCTATATGGCAATGACAGGTCTCGATTCAATAATAAGCCGACTGATAAAAAACGGTATGTCTCCCGATATACGTGTTGCCGTCGTCGCTGATGCAACCCTGCCCACGCAAAAAACTGTCAGGGCGACACTGGCCACAATTGCCGACCAGTGCGCCAGGCAGCAAATCACTCCGCCTGCACTTGTCTTCATTGGCCCAACCATCGCTGCTGATAGTCACCTCGACTGGCTCAGTAAGATGCCGCTTTTCGGCAGGACAATAGTCGCCACACGCGATGCCCGCGGCAATGCCGAGCTTGCAGCTAAAGTCGCCGCCAAAATGGCTGTCCCCATAGAGCTGCCCGTCACCAGACTAAAACCGCTTGCCGACTCTAATGTTTTCGTGAAGGCGCTCGCTGAAATAAACACTCGTGACTGGATAATTTTCACAAGCCAAAACGGGGTCGAGGTATTTTTTAATGCTATTGCGAAACTCGGCAAAGACGCCCGCGTGTTCGGCTCGGCAAAAATCGCAGCAATCGGTTCTCGGACAGCCGGCGTACTTGCCCGATTTGGCATAACAGCCGACTTCGTCCCGTCGAAATTCACCGGCCGAGACCTCGCAAAGGAGCTTATTGAGTCAACCAGTCTCAAGGGTAGAAAGGTCCTGCTTTTGCGTTCGCATCTGGCCGGCGACGATTTGCCGAAGTTGCTCCAGACGGCCGGCGCCACAGTTGACAATGTCCCCGTATATACTCACGAGAAAAACCTCTGCGATTGCGGCACGCTGAACAAACTGCTTGCCGAAAAGGGTATCGACTGGCTCACCTTCGCCAGCCCGTTTTCAGCAACGTGCTTTTTTGAGCAAATCTCCGTCGAATCGCCAAAGTCAAGCGGCGCAAAGGTTGCCTCAATCGGCCCTGTAACTTCCGAACAACTCCGAAAGCTCGGCGTTACGGTAAATGTGGAAGCGGCCGAGCACACCATCGACGGCCTGCTCGCTGCGATTGAGGCCTCATACGAATGATAAACATATCGAAGCTATACTGTGGACTTGCCGGCGAGTCGGATTATTTGCGTTACGACCGGACCGGTTCATTCGGCCCCGTCGTTGTATATAACTGCACCGCCCGCTGCAATCTCCGCTGCCTTCACTGCTATAGCGCATCCGATTCGAATTATCACGACGTAGAGCTTACCACCATCCAGTCCAATAGACTCCTCGCCGACCTTGCCGAAGCCAACTGCCCCGTGGTTTTGTTTTCAGGAGGCGAACCGCTTCTAAGGCCGGACCTGTTCGAGCTTCTGGCTGAGGCGAGTCGGCTTGGCCTGCGCACCGTCCTCTCAACCAACGGCACACTGATTGACGAGTCAATCGCAGCCCGGCTGAAAGATGCAGGCGTTAGCTACGTCGGAATATCAATCGACGGCCCGGAGGAATTTCACAATCAATTCAGGCAGACGAGCGATTGCTTCGCAGCTGCGATGACCGGCTTCGATAACTGCCGAAAAGCCGGTATCCGCACGGGCCTGCGATTCACTATAACTGCTGACAATAAGGGCCAGATTCCGGCAGTGTTCGATATCTGTAAGGACAACGGTATCCGACGAGTTTGTTTTTATCATCTCATACGCTCCGGCAGGGCCACCCAGATGCAGCAGCAGATTCTTTCGACTCTCGAGACACGTAAGGTGATGGACGAGATTTTCGACCGCACCGACCGGTTCGTCAAAGCCGGCTTCGTCGATGAGGTACTAACAGTCGGCAATCACGTCGACGGACCGTACCTGCTGTTGAAAATGCAGGAGCAAAATCGCCCAAACGACCAGGCCCGCAAACTGCTGCTTGCCAATGGCGGCAACCGTATCGGCGAAAAAATCGCCTGCGTCGACTGGGCCGGCAACGTCCACGCCGACCAGTTCTGGAGACAATACTCCCTCGGCAACGTAAGGCAAAAAAGCTTCAAGGAAATCTGGGCCGATGAAAACGAGCCGGTGCTGAAAAAACTCCGCAATAAATCGGCCTTCGCGGATAAGCGGTGTTTGAAATGTCGCTGGTTCGACTTTTGCAAAGGCAATTACCGCTTTCTCGGCCCCGACCCGGCTGAAAAAAACTGGCTCCTCGAGCCGGCCTGCTACCTCACGGATGAGGAAATCGCGTTATAAATTGTAAGATGGACATCGAGTCAATTATTTGCCGGTTCGGTTTATCTGTTCTCGGATGGCTTTTAACTGGATAACGGCCTGCTTATCCCGCGGGCGTCGCATGGCCTCCTTGGCCTGAATCAGGGCCTCAATCGTCAATATGTTCATCGTCAGACCGTCAGTTTCAATTTTCCTGCTTACTTTGACCACTTGCTCAAAATCGCCGATACCTTCTACGAAGCTTATACAGTCCAGTGTCCCCAGGTCGGTATCGAGGTATAGATTTTTCAGCCCTTCGATGGTATCCGGAGTCAGTTCCAGCGGTTTTCTGTTCAGCGTCATTCGATAAACGGGGTGCAGACCAGCGAGCGCCTTTTGCAGGCGCAACATATTCTCCGGCGAAAATTTACAGCAGATATCAATGTCCTGCGTTACCAGGGTACAGCCATATACCGTTGCGGCAAATCCCCCGATTACCACAAAAGATACGTCGGCCTTCGTCAGTCGTTTCAAAATTTCCAGAAAATCGCTGTTCATAACGGCCTGGCGTTTCGCAGTTGATTCATCGCGTTTAGTGCCGCCTGATGTCTGTGGATGCGCCGGGAAACGGAGCGATGCAGGTTATCCAGCAATAGAGGAATATCAACGCCGTATCGGGCCGCCTCCGCCAGCGCAGGACATTCTTTCAAAAGCGAATCGACTTGCGACGGGACGCTTTCAATAGATAATCGTTGGCTGTTTTGGCCCATATACTCCCTGATTTTGCCTTTAACCCTTTATCTTTTTTGCCTTTGATGTATTATCCCTTATTTTCGCCCGGCTTCAACCCCCAAAAACCCGCACTCGTTTTGGGCTGGCAAATCTCGTGTATGAGGTGATATAATCAGGGCAGGAACAAGTAACAAATCTAACTTGTTCGGGAATGGGCAGGGCGACGGCGATATCGGGTTCAATGTATGGATGCCGCTTATTCAGGATTAACGGTTGATTAAGAGAGATAGAAAATATGTCTTTTCCCCAAACACGACTCCGACGGCTGCGTTCAAGCGATAGTATGCGCCGACTGGTCCGCGAGACAGCGGTTTGCGTTGATGACCTTGTCTATCCTCTGTTCGTTCGCAAAGGCAGGGGGCTGAAAGAGCCGATTAAATCAATGGCCGGCTGTTTTCATTTCTCGCCTGATACCATTGTCAAAGAAGCCGAAGAAGTCGCAAAGCTGGGCATACCGGCTATACTTTTGTTCGGCCTGCCCGACAAAAAAGACATAACCGGCTCCGAGGCCTGGGCCGAAGACGGCGCGGTGCAATCCGCAGTGCGGGCCATTAAAAAAGATGTCCCGAATCTCGTTGTCATTACCGACGTCTGCCTGTGTGCTTACACAAGCACCGGCCATTGCGGCCTAATCAAAAATGGCTGTCTCGATAACGATGCTACCTGTGAGCTTCTCGCCAAGGTGGCCCTTTCCCATGCGCAGGCCGGAGCCGATATCGTTGCTCCTTCGGATATGATGGATGGCAGGGTCAAGGCGATTCGCCAGTGCCTTGAGAAAAATGATTTTCCCGACGTTGCGATAATGTCTTACGCCGCCAAATTCGCATCCGCCTTTTATGGTCCGTTCAGGGACGCAGCCGAATCGGCCCCCGATGCCACTACCGGTCTGGCGGATAGAAAAACCTATCAGGCCGACCCTGCCAACGCCCGCCAGGCGCTTGCCGAGATTGCTCTCGATATCGAAGAGGGTGCTGATATCGTTATGGTAAAACCAGCCCTGGCGTATCTCGATATTATCACCAGGGCGAGGCAGCGTTTCGATTGCCCCATCGCTGCCTATCACGTATCGGGCGAGTATATGATGATTCATGACTCCGCTAAGGCGGGGCATATAGATAAAGATGCCGCAGTGCTCGAAATCCTCACCAGCATCAAGCGGGCGGGAGCCGATATAATCATTACATACTTTGCAAAAGAAGCAGCGATGACAATGCGAAAGTAAAAATGAAAAATGAGGATATCTTTATGAAAATCATTGCTTGGGTGTTAGTGGCTGGTGTTGTCCTGTTGGCCAGCGGTTGCGCAGCTAATTCCAGCTTCGCTGGCAAGTGGCGGGGCGCTGTAATGGAACAAAACCAGGCTACATTGGTGGAGCTTGACCTCCAGCCCACAAACAATAGCGCTAAAGGGACGTTGACGATATTCAGTAATACCGGCGACGAAGCAACTGCCGGAACATCCTACGAAATTGTCAATGCTAACCGGTCCGGCAACAGGATTGATTTCATTGTGCCTATTACAGGCGAGATTGATGCCGACGCTGTCTTTTTCGAGCTAATTCTTGAAAAAGGGCGCCTTGCAGGTTACGGCCGGGAAATGCGCCGCGGTGCCGAGACCCTTCCCGTTGAGCTTAAAAAACAAAAATAACTTCGTTATCCTATTTTTTTACTTACAGTCATCGTTATGAAAGACAAAAAATGACCGAGCGATACTCAGTACAAAGTGCGTGGTTTCTGGTATGCCTGTCGATGACGCTGCTTTTTGGCTGCGAACAGGCCGCAAAAATTTCTTACCCGCCGGCCCGAATGGACGCAACCGCTGATACTTACTTCGGTGTCATTGTCCCTGACCCTTACCGCTGGCTCGAAGACCCCGACTCAAACGAGACCTTACATTGGGTCGAACAGCAAAACGAATTGACCGAACGGTATCTTACAACGCCGGCACTGGAGAAAATAGAAGAGCGATTGACAAAGCTGTGGAACTATCCGAGGTACTCAGCCCCGGCAAAGAGAGCCAGCCGATACTTCTTCTGGAAAAACGACGGCCTGCAAAATCAGTCCGTCCTTTATTTTCAAAACTCCCTTGCCGGAGAACCGTCCGTGCTCATCAATCCCAACCTGCTAAGCCCCGACGGCACTATCTCCGTCGGCTCTGCCGCCTATAGCTTCGATGGCACCCTTTTTGCCTATGGCCTCTCTCAAAGCGGCAGCGACAGACAGCTCGTCAAAGTCAGAAATATCGACACTCTCGCCGATTACAATGACCAGTTACAGTGGTGCCGCTGGCCCAGCATCGCAATCAAACACGATAACTCCGGCGTCTTCTACGACCGTTTCCCTGAGCCGGACACCGTCCCACCCGAAGACGAGTTTAACTTCTGCCGCATATATTTCCATCAGTTCCAAACGCCTCAGGCCGAAGATAATCTCATTTACGAAGACCCCGAAAACAAGGAGCTCGGCTTCGACCCATTCATCAGCCAGGACGGCCGGTTCCTGTTTCTCCACGTCTCGCATGGTACCGACCCTAATAATCGTGTTTATTACCGTCCGGCCGACAGCAATGCGCCTTTTGTTAAACTCCTCAACGAAAACGATGCACGGTATGACTTCGTCACAAACGTCGACAATGTCTTCTATTTCCAGACCGACCTCGATGCGCCTCGTGGCCGCATCATCGCTATCGACGTCAACAATCCCGCCCGGGACAACTGGCGAACAGTTATCCCCCAGTCTTCGGACGTAATCGACTATGCCATCTGCGTCAATAATCAATTGGTCGTCGCACATCTTACCGACGTTCACCACCGCCTCAGCATTTTCTCACTCGACGGCTCATTTATCCGCGAGATACCCCTGCCGACTCTCGGCACCGTTTCGTCCCTGTCGGGCAGACAGTTCGATACCGAAATGTTTTTCAGGTTCACCTCGTTCCTTTTCCCGCCCACAATCTACCGCTATGATTTCCTCACCGATAGCTTGACCGTCTTCCGCAAGCCCGAAATTGATTTCAACCCGTCACCATACGAAACACGCCAGCTCTTCTACACCTCCAAAGACGGCACGCGTGTCCCGATTTTCCTCACATACAAAAAAGGCATTAAATTAGACGGCAGCAATCCAGCCCTGCTTTATGCCTACGGCGGCTTCGGCAACAGCGAAACGCCCTATTTTTCAGTCCCTCGTATTATCTGGCTCGAACATGGCGGTATCTTCGCCTTAGCCAATATAAGAGGAGGCGGCGAGTACGGCGAGGACTGGCATCGGGCCGCAATACGCGAGAAAAGACAAACCGCCTTCGATGATTTTATTGCCGCCGCTGAGTTCCTCATCGACCGGAAATACACTAACCCCAAAAAGCTCGCCATTATCGGGGGCAGCAACGGCGGCCTGCTAACCACCGTCTGCATGCTCCAGAGGCCGGACCTTTACGGCGCGGTTGTCTCAATCGTCCCCGTCACCGATATGCTCCGCTTCAACAAATTCACAGTCGGTCGATACTGGATACCCGAATATGGAAGCCCTGAAATCTCCGAAGAGTTCAAAGCCCTCTATGCCTACTCGCCGCTGCACAACGTAAAGCCCGGCGTTGAATATCCTCCGATTTTCGTCACCTCCGCCGATACCGATAACCGGGTCGTCCCG
>Ga0315551_10000503_pt1 | contig 31364 bp, 27 predicted proteins | sample SalMarSW160290MG_FD_203678 | JGI IMG/M metagenome (GOLD analysis project Ga0315551, IMG submission 203678) | Salt marsh sediment microbial communities from the Plum Island Ecosystem LTER, Massachusetts, United States - Salt Marsh Sediment SW1602-90 ...
AAGAAACTTTGCATCAATTTTTTTCTTTTTCTCCATAAATTTGATCAGCGAAGCCAATAACATCAAATAACCACGAACACCAGGGTTAGTGCAAAGAAATCCTGGGCGACCCATCTCCCATTTTTTCTGGTTGGCTTCCTTAATAAATGAAAAATACAGATTCAGGGCAATCCTGGCCCTGGTTAGTGTACTTTCATCATCCGCTTCACACAACGGCCCAGGATCATAAAACTTACGTTTCATGGTAGCTGTACCAACAAGCCCTGATTTTTTTAGCCCATCCTTTATTTCTGGAACTGTTAGGCACGTTTGATCGGTTGCACGGATACCTTGGGCGGTTACACGATTGTAGAATGGTTCTCCAAGATCCGCGTTCAATATCTTTATCAGTCTTGCCGCAATAGCCCCTATTCGCTCAGTTGGCTTATCTGATCCCCATTTTAAGTCGCCTTCAAGATCATCCAATAAATCCCTTGGGACTGATTTTTGTTCATGATTAATGGTTACGAACAAATTAGCCTCTTCGACCCTCGGTAACTTTTCAAAGGCCAGTACCATGATATTTTGTTTAAGGAATTTTTCATCTAACCCAGAATACCCATACAGGCGGTGTTGTCCATCTATAATCCAGGCTGCTTTATATCGATCGGACAAATATAATTGCCCATAGTGAATATCGTTTTCTTCGTCTTTCACTTGTGGATCAAATCGAACTTTTTTATTGAAATTTATTAATAGATTTGTAGGAAAGAAACCTCCATTCTCCAAGTATGATCCAATTCTCTTGCGCCTGGTTTTATCAACCAACCGCTGATATGTAGGATATCCTTCTGGATCATCTAAGGCACGATGATTGACGAATGCGATTTTTAATAACTGTTTCGGTGTTGTCATAAAACAATAAACATGTTTACCTCCTAATTTCCCACGGATAGCTGGCACAATCGTATCTTTTAATTCTGGAATTTTCTGATCTTTGAAAAATTCAGCCAGGAATTGATATTTTGCGGCAGGTCCTAAATGTTGAACCACTTTTTTAAAATAACGGAATTCTCTATCAGTGATTATCTGTATCTTTTCTGATTCTGCTCGTTCTTTATCAGTCCGCGACCATCGTATGTTTTTAGTGATAAACAGCCACAGCATTTTTGGCTTGAAATCCTCTCCATAGTGCTTCTTTACAGTATTTGCGAAATATTTTTTCTTATTGGCAAAGGCTTCAATATCATTTTGTAGGCGGCGATGCTTCAGTTTTTCCGAAGCCTTACATTCAACAAAGACTACAGTTTCATCGTCCTTTGCAAAAACATCGATTTGTTGTTCATCAACAATTTGGCCTCTTCGCTCAAAGCGTACTTTGAAGTGCCGCCCTTCATTTATTTCTGGATAGCCCATCTTGTAAAAGAAACACCACACCTCATTTTCCAGTTGTTCATCAAAGCCCTTTATCTGTCTGATACGGGTCTTTTTTTTCAGTTTCCTATCGTACTCCCAGCCTTCGTCATAATATTTTTCGAGATTCTTTCGGCTGACAGATTTGAAATTGTAGATTTTGTTTCGTTTTCTAAACTCCACGGTGAGCGGCGAAGGTGTGTTTGGATCGGATGGAGCTATTAGGAGAGGATGTAACAATTTTTTGGTGTTATTATCTGCCATAGAGCCTCCGAGGATGTTTTTCAGATAGGAATTCTAAATCAACAAGAAACCCCACCTCTTCATGTGAGAAATGGGGTTTCTTGTATCATCATATCTGTTCTCCCTTTCCTAAAATTTAAGGAAAAATTCGAACATTATTAGCAATCATACTCCTATAAAATAATTTGTCAAGTATTTTAGGTTATTAGGAATGATTGCTAAACTTAACAAAACCGAGCCATTTCAATTACATTCACACCTGTATTTCATATAACCTATCAAAATCTTGACAATATTTAACTTAAATGCGATACGAAACAAAATGTCAAAACAATATCATTCATATCCGTAGGAGAAACACATCATGGCACTAACGAAAGTTCAAATTGTAGAATCAATCCATAATCAGACCGGTTTTCCCAAAAACAAATCATTAGAACTTGTTGAAACCCTATTAGAAATCATTAAAAGCAAACTGGCATCCGGTGAAGATGTTCTTGTTAGTGGATTCGGCAAGTTCTGTGTAAAGGAAAAGAAAGAACGTAAAGGCCGGAACCCCGCAACTGGTGATGCTATGATGCTTGATGCCCGGAAGGTTGTTGCGTTTAAATGTTCAGGAAAATTGAGGGATAAGATTAATGGAAAATAAAAAAAGGCAAGGTCATTGCTGAAACCCTGCCTTCTGTCCAAGATATGTTTTAAAATTCCCCCAGTCGTCTTGTAAATGTAAATGCGGCAGGTTTTTTGACCAACTTTTGGGATGCCTTTTCGGCATTGCCAGCTATAGCTGCAAAGGGGAGCGCTACAATAAAAACGGCTGTGCCCAAAACAGTTGCGACGATTCCCAACGGCCTGACAAGAAGAAGATCAGCGACCATAAGGGCGCCGCCGTTTTCCTCATCTGAGGTCTGTCCGCCTGCAAGGGCCGAAGTTCCGAATGGGATAAAAACAAGAGTTATTATCAACAATAACACCATGGGTTGTTTTGCAATTTTATTCATATGCTTTTCCTCTATTTAGAAGTAGTATTTAATGCCTAACCCTAAAACATACGGATTTATCTCTAAGTCCTCATCGGAAAAACCGGGAACCAACAATCAAAATCGAAATATCCTCAACTGCCTGAAGGACTATATGGGCTACGCTTCCCAAGAAAAATTTCTTCAATCCTGAATGACGCCGTCAAGCAAATTCACTCTTAGTTAGATGTTTATAAAAAGTGTTGTAATAATTGTTTGTAAAATCTAATGCACAAGCTGATAAAACGCTTTTAATTGCCTTTTTAGGCTCTTCCAATAAATAAAATATAACACCAAAACAGAAATGGGATCTAGGATTTTTGGGTGCTAAAAAAATTGCAGTAGAAAAGGTATGTTTTGCCTCGATAAGATCTCTTTTCAATAAAAATATTATTCCCTTGCTAAGAATTGCATGAATATCTTTGGGGTTCCTATCTATTTGCTGTTCACAGATTTCTATAACCTCATCACATTCATCATGGTTGCAGACAAAATCCAATGAATATAGGTGGTTTTCAATATCTTCAGCTATAATTTCCAATAACCTGTGAAGGGTAATTGATGCATCTTTGAAATTATTGCATTTTAGGTATAAAAAGGACTTTTCAATAAGGCTACCTATGATCTCTCCTAATTTATTTGATTCTAATGATAATGCCTTATCATAAAAGCTAAATGCTTTTTCAGCATCACCGATTTTTTGATAATTTTTTGCGATGAACATGTAGATTGGCCAGGGAGTTGGGTTAATTACAATTAATTTTTTTAATTCAGCGATTGCTTGTTTATATAATTCCGAATCATAGTAATATTTTGAACGAATCTTATACAATGTGTTCTCATCAATATTATACTGGTTCAATTTTTCCAAGCCTTCATCCTTAATCATAAGGTTTGCGCTATACATTAATCTTAATTCTAATCCGTTTATCTTTGGATCGATTTCATTTGCTTGAGTGAAGCATTCAATAGCTAATCCATGCTTATTAACTTTTTGATATCCTACACCTAAAAGATGATATGCCACACCTAAAAGGAAAACAATTTCTGTATTGGTTGGATATTTATTCAAAAGCTTCTTTAGATGAGCAATTGCCTCTTCATATCTACCATTTTCAATGAAATTATCTTCTATTCTTAATAATTGATATTCAATAAAATCCATGATGTTTTTTAGAGGTTAAAAGTGTTAGTCTATATTTGTCTGAACATTAATATAACTATTCGGTATTTTTTCTAAAAACGTTAGAAATAATATTCGGAAGGAAGGTACTAAGGACTAGAATGGATGAAAATGTGTTTTGGCTCAAATTGTAGATTACATATTGCAACGGCAGTAAAAACCTTGTTGAATATGGATCAAAATCATGTCTTATAATTCTATTTTAAAAATAACATTTAACGAATGTAAGGCAAATTTAATCCCTTAAAAGCGTGCATCGAAAACTAGGTTGGCAGAATAAGTTATTTCACAATGGAAATGAGGTATAGATAGATACCAGATTTCAAAAGAGCAATTTTTAATATATAATTATTTTATAAATTCCGAGAATATTATAAATTATATTATCTACTTATAATATATTGTGGCATTAATGACGTGTTGTGTTACTGGGAAAGGAGGGAGGAGCCTAATAGAATATATCTTGCCAAAAGTGCAACTCAGAGTTGATCAACTCCGATTACATATATCGTATTTCTTACAAAATTGCAAAAAAGTTAAATCCCCGAAAATTGATTTGCTCAAATTGAAAAACGATATCACACGAATTTTATGGACATGATATGTACATTTTTATTGCAGATATTCAAAGGGCAGAGCCTATCAAAGACCCTGCCCATTTTTTATCAAGGTGCCAAGTCAAGTCCGTCCTGTGGCGTTTATCTTCCCTCATTTACTGCAATATTCTTTTTCAGTTCATCTATAAGATGTTTTCGCCTATCTGGAGATAGTCCCTCCGCCATCTCTAAAACAAACAAGGCCATCTCCAACCCCATGTTGTAAGAAATGTTTACCTCTTCCTTTTTCAGTGCCTTCCAATTAAAATCATGCTTCATTGGCTTGCCCCTTTCCCAAAATTGGTATTTTGTTTTTAAGGACCTGTTTCAATTTGCATGCCAAAGGTTGGCCGGGAAACATTTTATTTCCAGAGAAAGCCGGAAAGCTTTATCCTATGTGGATTCCGGGGAATATTTTTAAATGCTATGGCTTTAGGATTATTCTAAAGGAAGGCTTTGAATGCACAGAAACGAGTGCACAACGCACAGATAATTGTGCATTGCTTTAGAAATGGCTTAAAGGGTTTTGAACTATTTTTTCCATCAAAAATGGATATCACAACTTGATTTGATTTGTTGTGGATAAAGAGTTATTGCAGTGATCGCAACATCAACCCGCCTTGATAGACGTTGGAGATATCCCCCAGAGACCTATCAGATCCATCTTCCGTGTCCTACGATTCTTCCTAACGTTCTTTCTTTTGCATGGCCGTAAATTATGTAAATATTTACATAGATTTTAGGTAATTTGTCCCATAAATTATATTTTTTGCGATGGATTAGGTATGCTATCCCTAAACGACAATTAATGTAACTATTTGATATTCATATTATTATACATAATTATATGTTTTTGCATACTTTTTGCAAACTTACATATTAGATTTTGGCCGTCTTGCAAAATTTAGGAAAAAGAAGAGGTCCTAATTGAAAAAATTGTTTTTGGCTTTTTGCTATATCATTATAACTTTAGTTGCTACAACACTAGCGTTCGGATTACTATAAAATAAGCTCAAACGGCAGTTGTAATTTCGACAAAAAAGCAAAAGGACAAACCCCCGAAAACAGGATTTACCCTTATTGGAAAACGATATCCCAAATAATTTATGGCCTCAAAAACCTGTCGTTTATAGCAGATATTCAAACCTAAAATAGGCAGGGTCATTGCTGAACCCTGCCTATTGACAAATGGCATAAATACCAACCGCTTAGCTCTGGGTTAATCATTTTTTAGGCAGGGTATAGGTCCCGGTGGCTTCAGTCCAATTGTCGCCTTTGGTTTTATCCTTGGTAATTGGCGTGATATATCTTCCGGTTAAGGATAATTCCCCTTTGATTCCTTCGAACCGGCCGGTCCCCTTGATGTATTTACCCTTGCCATTAATTAGCTTTATTCCTTCAACTATCGTCGTGGCACCTTGAAGCTTATACGTAAATGTGGAACCGTCTTTAAAGGTTATTTGGCTATACGTCTCCCATGCGCCTTGCTTTTTGATAGAGTCAAACGTACCCTGGAGCTCTAAGACCGCAACTTCGTTTTCAAATATAGCCACGCCTCTCCGTTCGAACACACCAACTTTATGTCCTTTCACGTCAGGGAACAGAACATACTCAAACTTGGTAATTTGGCTAGTTGAATTGTACTTCATGGTCTCTGCTTTCGCCTGTGTGGCAGGCAACAGGACCAAGGCTGAGATGAGGAAAACGCCTATACAACCCAAAATGGTAGTTTTCATTATACTCTTTCTCATGATTGTTTCCTCCTTTTTAGTTCTAAGATTTGGGATATTTCTGGTGATTTTTCTTGATAGAAAGTCATCCACCAGGCATCTTTTTACATCTTGAACCATTTCCGCTCCATCACCTCCTTTCATACTACTATGCAATAAGAGATTTTGTTACGATTGTGGGGAACAGTCACCTTTTACGAATGACCAAATTTTTATACCCGATTCTTTAGGGCTCCGTCATTCAATTGGTTTAGATTTATAAGGATGGTCATGCTCAAAACAGAACATGTGCTGTCCCGTTAAGAGAGGGGTAGGCACATTTTGAGGGGGTTCTCCATGGAACAACCTTCTGAATAGAGGTTAACTGATTGAATTGACAAAATATCAGATAGTGAGAAACTAATCGAGAATGAGGTCAGCAGAACAAACGATGTTTCACAATGCAAACTGATTCGAGATAGAGAACAGATTTCAGGGGAGAATTTATAATATATCCAATATTATAAGGAGGTTTGTATGTTAAGCAACAAATTGTTTAATATTTCAAATGGTTATATGACACATTGTGGCATTATTCGATGGGATGAATCGATAGAAAAGAAGAGAGTGGTTGATTACATGTATCTTGCCATAAGTGCAACCCAAAGTTGATCAACTCCGATTACATATATCGCAAAATCCATAAAAAAGCAAAAAGGACGATTCAACTGAATTGCCCCATGCAAAGGTTGTGAAGATAGGTGAACTATCCTACAAAGCTCTTGCCAATTTATATGACTTCCCTTAATGCCGTTATTAGCTCGATGCGCATCAAAAAAGTTAACGCAAAGTGAAAAAAAATTCATGGGTCATTCGGATCTATCCAAATGGTGAAATGCCTATTGTCATATAATGTTAACGATAGTATCATAGATTAAGCGGTTCGAGGTTCACGGTTCCAGGCTGAGGAAGCCTGTTTTGCAGGAAATTAAAAAGGAATTGCCAATGAGTGAAATGCCAAAGATAAACACGCTTGTTTTGATGATTCTTATCTTGATCTTTTGTGGATGTGCCCGGCAACGGCCGGTCTTGTATCCAAACTCCTATCTCAGCGAGGTTGGGAACGAAAGGGCCCAGGCCGATATTGACGCGTGCGTGCGTCTTGCAACTGAATATGGGGCCGAAGAAAACAAGGGAGAAAAAATTGCAAAGGACACCGCAGCCAGCGCTGTTGTGGGAGCGGTAGCCGGTGCTGCCGTAGGGGCGGTTCTCGGAGATAATGTGGGACGCGCGGCAGGTGCCGGTGCAGCCGGGGTGGGTGCGGCTACGTTGACACGGAAAACCATCGACTCAGGAGAGCCTGACCAGGTATTTCGTCGTTTTGTTGAAAAGTGCTTGCATGATAAGGGATACGAAACCATCGGCTGGCGGTAGAACGAGGAAATCCCGAATAAAAAATCAAGAAGGGCAAACCCTCTCAAATGGATTTGCCCTTTTTGAAAAAACGATATCACACGAATTTTGAAGCTCTAATATTTACATTTTCATAGAAGTAACATGCAATCGGGGTTCGTTACAACTTCGTTGGAGATATCTGTAATCAATCATTCGCTCGAATTACACAGCATCCTTCTTCTATACCAAACATAACAGCTATTGTTTATAATGAGGGATGTTCTAACGCCAAAATGCCATGTTTGCCGTTATTTAGCCTTAAAGCTGAACTTTTGTCCGCCAATGGCGGCCTCGAACATTAATCCGCCTTTGATGTGTACAAAAACGGCCATTCCCTTCCGATAGCTCGATTCGGCCTGTTTGCCGGTGGCGGGGCCAGCGCTTGCGCTGGCGGTTGAACCTTCAGTCCCGACCTTTGCCTGTGCACCGGCGGTGATTGCAACAGCGGAGGCAGCGGCGTCAAATTCAAAATTCCCGCTGGTAAAATCGTCATAGGCCCGTTTGTCTTCAAAAAATATCATTTCACTGAAGGCCTGGCCGCCTAACTGGAACCCGATGGTCGCTTTTATCAGAGAGGTTTCGCCGGTGACTTTGCCACCCTGGTATACCTGACCTTTACCGTAGGCGCCGCCGATGCCTATACCACCTTTACCGACTGTCGGGAAAACGGCATAGCCGTAAGCGCTTTTAAAAAAGGGCTGCACCGATTCAGACTTCTTATAGACCTCGATGATGTCGGTGAACTTGTCAGCTTGTACTGGATTCGCTAAGGCCAATGCCAAGATACACATAATCATTAAAATGGGAAAACGATTGATCTTCATGATTGATACTCCTTTCTCGTGTGGGGTTTCTTTTGTTAATAAATTTCACTAACCAGAATTGTTTTGGGTTGATAATCAGTGTGTTTGTTCTCAAATTCAGTAACATAAGGTAGCCGGAGGGATGTGCAGTAACTGCCGTCGGCCGCGGTCGAATTTTGTAATTATCATAATTTGACCGGAAACTCAAATTGTTAATAATTACTATAAAGATTTAGGGCGTTGTGGTGAGTCTTGTCATGGCTGAACTGGTGATAAATTGAGAATATGTTGTTAAAATCCAGCTTGTTATAACCTTACATCTCTTGCCATCATTGCAGGTCCAAGAACCTCAATTTAAAGTGCATATATCGTATTTTTTACAAAAATGCAAAAAAGGCAAAGCCCAAAAATGAGATTTGCCTTTCTGATATCCGAAAACACAATGTTTTTGAAATTATGTTGACCTTTGTTCTATTGCAGATACTTCAGGTCTGGGATTGAAGGTTTCAAAGCGTAGTCTAAAAGATTTTATGGTTTCGCTTTTTCAAGGTCGAAAGGTAGAATTCGCAAATTTAAGAATAATAACATAATATTTAGTATGTGACGAAACGATGTAAGAAAGGGAAGCTCAAATAAACCTGTCTTGAGTGTTTTATAATTGAAATTTAGTCTTTTGATTTTCCCATGGCTCTTGCAAGGCCGATTAGCCCAATTCCAAAGAGGAACATAAGTGCCATTGTATTTACAAAACCTATCTTTAGAGCCATCCAACTGACGACTACAACAGGAAACAAGCTCGCACGAACTATTACCCTCGAGTTAGCATGCTTTGTGATAAATTTAGCAACCGGTGGTGAGTATTTATAATAGAAATTCACAAAGGATTTGCCAATAGTGCTTTCAAGCAGAAAGCGATCACGGAATTCACGTAATATATTGACATGCGATGCCCTTGGCGAACCATAAGCTGCAGTGGCTATGAAGCAGCCACCGCCACCACCTCCACCGCCTCCACCTGAGACGCCACCTCCGCCACTGGGAGTGACAGTTACTCCTGGCCCACCTATATCAATGACAATGCCGTCAGCTTTAAGATCATCATCACCTCTCAAACCATCGACAAATTTCAGGATGATAACATCGCCATTTATCTGCGCACCTGTCTGGCCATCATCAAGGAACTCATACCAGTGATTTGTGCCGTCATTCAGAGTTGGTCCAAATTTGTAATAGGTATCAAAAGTCTCTCCAGAAGGAAGATTTAGGATAACTGTCGTAGCACAACTAATGCCCACACCTTCTGTGGTAAACTCAAAAAATCCATATGGAAACTGTATATCCGATGGAGCATTCCCAGAAGAGGGATTTTCAATAGCTTGACAATTATTAATTGTGGTTCCGGAAGGTGTTTCAAGTGTGACATAAAGCAGGTCGTCACAAGTTCGTAAACAACTCACATTGCTTTGCTGACTATCAGGTATTCCGTCATTATTCCCGTCACCTCCATTTGGTCCAGAATCTTCTTCTTCATCACTAATGCCATCATTGTCTGAATCTTCCAAGAAGGTAGCGGTGATGCTCTTATCGGAGTTCATCGTGATAGTTACAGGGTTGTCTGAAGAAATCAGATCGCCACTCCAGTCACTGAACACCCATCCTGGATCAGCTGTGGATGCCAGTTCCACTTCTGTGCCTGAATCATAGGTGCCACCATCAGGATTAAGCTCTACAACTCCTGAGCCATCAATGTTTACGGTTAGATATGAAATCGTAGCCGCCTGCGTCACCGTGTGGCTCTTTCCAGCTACCGTAATTATCGCTGTCCTGGAATTCGCACTGGAGTTGGCTGAAACCGAATAGCTCACAATGCCGTTGCCGGTGCCACTGCTGCCGGATGTGATCGATATCCAGCTTGCGGTCTCCGAGGCGCTCCAGCTGCAACCACTTTGCGAGGTCACGCTGATACTGCCTGTACCTCCACTGGATGTAAAGGACTTGCTCGTTGGTGAAATGGAGTAGGTACACAACACGCTCACCGATGGCCCAGAGTAAGTTCCCGAAGATGGTAACCTGTCTGAAACTCCATTTCCATCATTGAAGTAGAAGTAATAATTATGATTGCCCGCTGATAATGTTGTCTGGTATCGATATGTTCCATTGGTTGCAGAACCACTGATTAAACTCATGGTATGTTGAGAACCATCTATATAAACATTCCTAGTGGAAGGGCTGTCTCCGTCTTGATCGTAATAATGGACAGCGTAAGTAAATATGGTTGATGTATCACCAATGTCCAGGTCTACACCTCCACTGTTAAGTTCGGGAGGATGGTTAACACGGTATTTGTATATAAACGTACGGATGCTACCAATGTTTCCAGCGTTATCCCTTGCTCTCACGCGAAAATAATAGTCCTGGCTATTTGTGAGTCCCGATGCAGTGTAATCTCCGGAAGTATTCCATGTTGTCGGATTACCACTCGAGCTTGTGCCCCAATAATAGTAGTAGCCGTCAATCCCTGAGCCGCTGTCAGATGCGGAGAAATGAAAATGGGGGTTGGGGTAGGGATATTCGTTTCCTGATGTAAGTGTAGTACCATGGATTGAGTCTGAATACCCAGTAACAGACGGTGTTCCAGGAGCCGTATCATCATACTTGAAGACAAATAACGTTTTCCAAGAAGACGCTTCATTGCCTGCCTTGTCTTTGGTGCGCACCCTCAAGTAGTATGTACCATTACCAACTGATGATGGATCATACATAGCAAGGATTGTGTAGTTGGATGAAGTGCCCAAGGAACTTGTGCCCCAGTAATAGTAATAGCCGTCTATTCCTGAGTCATCCGAAGCACCGCTCCAAGTGAAGTACGGATTACTCGTGCTTCCTTGCCAAGACCCACTTGTAACACCATGAGTTTCCGAACACGATGTGGGGTTCAAAGGGCGCACTATTTCGCTTGGGCGAAGTTTCGTGTATGTCCAACCATAGCCTCCTCTTTGGACTGACGGGGTGACCTCGTAATCTGGATCTGGAGTTGAGTAATAGACTCCAGGTAGAAATTCGGGGATATTGTTGTGTTCAACAGGATAATTCTGTATGAGATAATGTGACTCTTGCTGATCCTTGCCCCAAACCTTCACCAAATTCACTTCATACGCCACTTCGACCAGCCCATCGCATCGTATGTTATCTAAATCATCGATGGTTCCGTTCCACGACGAGCCATTCCAATCAATCTGTCCCCAGATTGTGTAATACAGGTTTGTTCTTGCCTCCGCGGCAAGTGCTGTACCAATGATGTCCTCTCTCTTCCCCTCGTCCCCCTTCACTTCGTCAATGTTGGTATATGCCCCCAAGTACGTCTCACCGCTCTTGAAAGACGAAAAAGTAGTTACGTGTACGATATCTACCCATGCCCAGTCATCAGGGTTCCAAGAATCTGCAATGACCTCGATCACTTTATGCAGCCCACTATCACTCTTATAGTAAAGACCTGCATGGCTGTATCCCTTTGCGCCGGTTCTATAAATCGCATCCCCACTCTCCTGGGCAGAAAGATTGCCCTTGTTACCAGTAGGCTCCGTAACCGCAGATGCTGGCGGTGCCAACCCCAAGATCGAAACCATCAGGGCAAGAAATGAGATTTTCTTTAGCATCGTTTTATCTCCCCGTGAGTTCCTGTTCTCCAAATAGAGTATTGATTCTGCTTAGAATGTCGTCGGATGTTTCCCGTTGACGCATCTTCTCAATGTATAGCGCTGGTGTTCTTCGTGAAGCGCCGAGCGTTTCGATGGTATAGAGCCTTGTCTGCTCATCCCAGTCAGCATACATATCAACGATAGCGTCAAGGCAATCCGAATCGGCAGTTCTCGCGGTTGCTGCTATACACGCCCTTGCTGCTGGGATATCGTCGCCTTCAATGCCTTTTCTTATGACATCCTTGTTGCTCTTGAAGACATGCTTTATCAATGGGCTGGCATCCAACTTGTCGTAGTTACGGTTAAGGGCCTCGATGACCGAGTAGTCGGCCATGCGTCCAAGAGAATACGCGGTGGCACGATATACTCGCGCATCCGTAGTTGTGTCCAGTACCGCAATGAGTTTATCCTTCAATTCCTGTTCTTTCAATATGCCTGCAGCTCCGACTACTGCCCGGAGCATTTCAGGTTCTGTATCGTCAGCATCAGTCAAAACATTCTGCAGTTCCGGGAGTAGCCTCTTATCTTGCATCGTAGCCATTGAGGTGATAATTTGACGGTAAAGAGGAGAATCTTTTTCGGCAGTCTGAAGACAGTTGAAGAGTGAATCATGTGACTTCAAACCCAAAGGTGATCCGGCGTCATTCATCAAGACGTAAAACGAAGCATATCGCTGAATCGCAACAATACGTAAGGCTACATCGGCTGTCTCATCCGAAAAAAGCGCTTCGAATCCGAAAAACACCCTTTCCCTCTCATCATACGTCAAGGTACGTTTATAAGATCCAAGGGCATCTATGAGGATCTGTCTGTAAGCAATCGGTGCGTCTTTCTGAACTATTTCGTTAAGCAGCGTGTCGATTGGGAGGTGGTCACCCCAAGCAGCTTTGAGTTTTGTAATGATAATGGGAATATCCGCGTTTTTACTCTCTATTGCCCTGCGCAGTTCTGCTAAAAGCTCCTCCGTAGTATTGGTTTGAGTCAGGTCATGAAAAGATTCTTTTCCTATTTCAGGTGTATGAGTAGAATCATTTGTGCCTTTCACTTGAACACTGGGGATTGTTGATGGGGTGGCTTCACGCTGCGGAAATGTGGAGGCATTCTCATCGCTCTTCCGCCAATTATTTATTGCCAAACCAATAATAATTATAACCGCAATCCCTGTCATCAACCAAATGTACTTATGCCGATTTTGCATCTCTATTCTTCTGGTTTAGATTGGGGTCGTAATACAAATACGCCACACGTAACCTTAGGCGTAGAGTTCCCATCACGCACCCTTTCGGTTGTGCAATGGGTTACTAATTCAAGCATAACCTACGTTTCCGAAAGCCCTCTTAAGATCCCGGACGGTTCTAACTTCCCGAGTCCGGTTGAATGGTTAAAAATAAAAACCGGATTACCCTTATCCAAGGCAACCCGGCTATCTTTTATTAAGATCCGTGGCTTTCCGTCCCTATCTTACGACAAGTTTGGCTTTATCTATAAAATAATATTAGGATTATTCAATAAATAATCTTTTAAACCAATTAATTTCTATAACATTATGTATAAAGCTGTCAATACGAAGAAAGTATGATTTTTTTCGTATTTTTTGGGTGGAGATTTCTAGGTAAAAGGTACTAGATTGAAAGAGGGGTATTAAAAAATTTCTAATACTTTAGTATTAGATTGTCTAATATTCTGTATGGTTTTTAGGGTAAAATATGCTGAAAATGTCTAAATGATGGATTAACTCGAATATGGCATATCTTGCCGTACATGAAATATTTAGTAATGTCAAAAGCTTGTGATGCCATTTAGATATCGATCGCTCATGTTAAAAATTATTGCATAGTTTAGATTTTCCCCTGACCCTACATCTTGTGTTTTTCATCCCCCCTTCAGTCCGGTTTTCCGTTCTAGGTTCCGTGCCTGAAGCTTCAATTCCCTCATATTCAAGGTTTCTTTCCAAAATCAAGCCTGTGTTATCTTGAGGGCATAGCAAATATTGAACGTTTGGGTCAGGCACCTCTATCGGGTACAAACTAAACGGAATTGGTTTGAAATCTCCTTTTTTATAAGCCGTTACACCGCGAAAAATCCTGCATGATTTTACGGGCGACCGCATTTTTACATTCGACCGGGCATTGGGCTAGATCTGCGACATTTTTGCAATGCCCTTCACACGCCGGGCTATTTATCTACCCTCTCTTTCAATTCTTTCACGCATTAATAGAACGGAAGCTTCTTTGATTTAATTTGAATTGATTCAAGTGAATACATCAGTGAAAGGAAAATGTCAAGAATTCTGTAGGGTTATTGGGAGGTAGTTTCCTTTGGCATATGGCTTTCTTTAGGAACGTTTTTATGTTAATCTTAATTTCAATGGTTGGAAATGATGAGTTCACCCTAATTGAAACTGAAAAGGCTGGAGCCGAAAATGGACAGCGAAAATTTTAAGGATCAATGCTCTGATTTAACCAAGGAGTTCACCATTCAGATCCCCTGTAGGCTCGCGGAAAGAGTTGAAGGTTTTGCATCAGCGAACAATACTACCATCACCGGCGTGGTGATCGAGGCGCTGGATACGTTTTTAAGGGAGCAGAAAAACAGGGTGGGTTAAATGTGAGCATTTAATTAGTGTCCATCCATAAACGGCATCTTTCGGTCCCCGGCGGCGTTCTCACTCGTTTTCAATCCTCGACATAGCGGGCTATGCCTGCGGTTGAAAACTCGCTCGGGCCTTGCCGGGAACCAATATTTACCATTTATGGGCGGACACTATTTAGTGCCCGCCCATAAATCTATATTGGTCCGGAATATGCCAATAAATTTCAAAGAACATTTGATTGTCTTCACCCGTTATCCGGAACCGGGAACCACCAAAACACGACTTATTCCCCGGCTAGGGGCAGAAGGGGCTGCAGATCTTCAGCGCAAAATGACGGAACACACGCTGTCACAGGTAAAAAGGTTATCAACACGACGTGAATTGGCTGTAGAGATCCGTTATCAGGGTGGGGATAAAAATTTAATGCAAACCTGGCTCGGTCAGGATTTTGAGTATCGCCCCCAGGGCAGTGGTGATCTCGGACGGCGTATGAAACGTTCTTTCCAAGATGCCATTAGAGCCGGTGCAACCGAAGCTGTGATTATAGGTACCGATATCCCGGAGTTAACAAATGTTATCATTCGAAAAGCATTTGACGCCCTTAAACTAAAAAATCTGGTGCTGGGTCCGGCCAAAGACGGCGGCTACTATTTGATTGGGCTGCAAAAGAATTCTCTATCAAAAGCCATCCCTGATTTGTTTAGCGGTATAAACTGGGGAGCAGGTGATGTTCTCGAAAAAACAATAGAAATTGCAAAACATTCGGGATTAAGTTTTACACTGTTGGACGTATTAAAAGATGTAGACCATCCTGAGGATCTTATCATCTGGGAACGGTCACAAAATACAAACACTACTGTTTTTAATCCCAATCGCATCTCAATTATCATACCGGCCATAAACGAAGCGGATAATATTGCAAATACCATAGAAAGTATCGGTCCCGGGGATAAAAAGGAAGTCATTGTAGTGGATGGGGGAAGTAATGATGATACCGTGTCGATTGCAAAATCACTGGGTGCAAGAGTTATCACCAGCGCCCCGCCACGGGCACGGCAAATGAACCGGGGCGCCGATCAAGCCACCGGTGATGTGCTTGTTTTTCTTCATGCCGATACACGGCTGCCCGAAAAATTTGAAGACTTTATTTTTAACAGCTTCAAACAACCTAAAATGGTTGCCGGCGCATTCGAACTTCGTATGGATTCCCCTATGCCGGGCCTTCGGCTTATTGAGCGCCTTGCAAACTGGCGCTCTCGATTTTTGAAAATGCCTTACGGTGACCAGGCGATTTTCATTTCATCCAGGGTTTTTCATCAGATCGGAGGATTTCCGGTTATTCCGATAATGGAAGATTTTGAACTGGTCCGGCGTTTGCAAAAACAAGGAAAAATAGTAACTTTACCCGTACCTGTTTTCACATCTCCCCGCCGCTGGCAAAACTTTGGCATATTGAAAACCACGTTAATCAACCAGCTGGCTATTGCAGCGTATGTTATGGGTATTGCCCCGGAGGTGATTGCACAATGGTATGGCCGCAGCAAAGGTGTATCTGAGAGGAGGTAAAAAATGTACGATTCGGAATTTGAAGATATTACAGCCGAAGAATTGAAGCAATTTATCAAATCCCACAATGAAAAGGAGTACCTGCTTGTGGATGTCCGGCAGCCGGATGAATATACAAAAGGCCACATTCCAGGGGCTAAGTTTATTCCCTTGAATGAACTCTTATCCGATTTTTCCGGTTTGCCTGCAAACAGCGATGTTATTTTCTACTGCCACAGTGGTGGTCGCTCTATAGCTGCAGCATCCATGTTTTCTGAAGAAGGTCTTAGTGAAAAAACAATATACAATCTGGAAGGAGGGATCCTCTCCTGGGAAGGCAAGACCCTGAAAGGATTTCCCAAAATACAGGTCTTTGATAAAACCAAAGGGCCTGTGGAACTTTTGCTTACCGCCATGGATTTGGAAAAAGGGGCCTGGCGATTTTATACTTATATTCTAAAAAACTTTGCAGTTGATCCGATTATTCCTACCTTGGAGCAGTTGTCCAAGGCGGAAATCGCACATGCCAGAACCGTTTACGGGTTCTGGGAAAAAGCGGTAAGCACTCCCATGGCCTTTGACCAACTCTACGAAAGCCTTAAAGGAGAAATCCTTGAAGGTGGGGAAAACCTTGGGGAGGTGCTGGGATACCTTAAAAATATTGAGGGAAACCCGTGTCTGCGAATTTTAGAACTGGCCATTCACATGGAGTACGCTGCCTTTGATCTGTACAAAACCATGGCCGAGCAAGAAAAAGATCAGACCGTACGGGACAGCTTTTTAACCATTGCCCAGGCCGAAAAAAGCCATATGCGAATGCTGGTTCGCGCTCTGGATCAGTGCGTTTGATGCCGAAATCCGGACACTTGTTAACGGTTACAAATCCCACATCTATCATGAGACAGTTGTGTTTCACTGTGTCTCTATTGGTTTTGCTTTCCCTGTCAGGGAAATTGAAGACCATTGATAACCTATTGAAGTTCCATCTAATTTATCGAGCAGCAATTTATTGTATTTGGCATGGATTTTGAATTGTAAGTTTGCATAATTCTGAAATCGCTTTAACAGTCGTATTTGGAAGGATGTTGTGTTTGTTGAAAATTTTATTTCTTTGAAAGGAAATCTATTATGGAAAATGAGATTCATGTATGCAAAACTTGCGGAAAAGTAACGGAGGACTGCGGTCACCTGTGTGATCCGATGGCAATAAAAGACGCATATGTTTGTGACCATTGCGGCCTGGCACACAAAGATCCCAGACATATTTGCAAACCAAAACTGCAACACATCAATTTTGTTTGCATTTCCTGCGGGCGTGTGGCGGAGCTGCCCAAACAGCTTTGCAATCCAAGAGATATTGTTCTCATGGCAAAGCAAGAAGCTCCAACGAAAATAATCTAAAAAAGATAGTTAAATTAATTCAATGCCTTAGAGACAAAAGGCGGCTCTATTTAGAGCTGCCTTTTGTTACTTCAGATAGCCACATTTTTCCTAAAAAGGTAGCTCTTTTCCAGCCGGATCAAACGCTACAACCTTTCTACATAAAATATTTGCAGTTTCGATCCCTCCATGCTATTATTCGATCCCTCCATGCTATTAAATGTATCCACAGAATATCATTAGAGGTTTTTAAAAAAACGAATCTATCTCTAACCTGATTTAGACTCTAACCTGATTCAGGAGGTAAGTCCTTATGTGACTCATTAAGGCTCGAACTCCGTTTTTAATTTGTGCCCATCCATAAATATATATTGGGCACAAATTATGTTTTCAATGCAGAAATGAGCAATTTTTCGCAAGGTCAAGGAAATCAAGGAATTACGCGGAGGCCTACAAGTGGTACGCCGCACAAGTAATTCCGCAGATTGACGCAGAGATTGCGGAAAAGGGCCATTTCTGGATGGAAACTAATTTGAACAAGAGTATATGAGCCTTTATTTTTTCGGAGCATTTGGAGAAGTTTTTAATGGCGGATAAACCGACATATGAAGAATTGGAGCAAAAGCTCAAGGAGTTGGAAAAAGAAGTAAGCCGTATCGGCCTGTTAGAGAAAAGCATCAAAGAAACTCGTGAACATGCTGAAGGCATCGTGGCGATAGTTGGTGAATCCGTGCTGCTTCTGGATGCTGAATTGAAGGTGGTATTTGCCAACAGATCTTTTTATCAGGTTTTTAAGGTAACACCCCAAGAGACCGAAGGGCAATTATTATATGAGCTGGGCAATCGACAGTGGGATATCCCCAAGCTTCGAGAATTGATTGAGGATATCCTCCTCATGGATACCACTTTGGACGGCTATGAAGTTAAACATGAGTTTGAACACATTGGTCCGCGGGTGATGCGGCTGAACGCCCGACGGATATCCGGAGAGGCGAACAAAATACCGTTAATTTTTCTGACAATTGAAGATGTGACTGAGCACAATTTGGAGGGGATGAAACTGAAGCGAAGTGTGGGAAGCCTTGCGCAGGTTGAGCGTATTGCCCATCTGGGAAGCTGGACGTGGAATATTGTAACCAACGAGTTGGATTGGTCCGATGAGATATATCGAATTTTCGGGCGGATACCCCAGGAATTTGAGGTTACCTATGAAACATTTCTGAATTTCGTACATCCGGAAGACAGGGAGTTTGTTAATCAGTCTGTTGATAAAGCCTTATATGAGAATAAGCCATATCACATTGACCATCGTATCATTCTATCGGACGGCAGGGAACGCATTGTTCATGAACAAGCTGAAGTTATCTTCGATGAAACCGGCAGACCGATTCAGATGATTGGCACGGTACAGGAGATCACTGAATTCAAGCGGACAAAAAACGAACTCCGAAAAAGCAAGACCATGCTCCAGTCGATCTTTGACGGGATCTCAGATCCGCTTATCCTCCTGGGAGAAGAGCTAACCATTCATGCTATTAATCGGCCTACGCTGGATTATTATATGATAAAAAACGCTGACCAGGTTATCGGAAAACCCTGTTTTGTGGGATTAGGCAACCAAACCGAAATATGTGAGGGATGCACAATCCCTGGGGCAGTATCAGAGGGGAGGGAGCAAAAATTTCAGCGCCAAAGTCTAAAAAATTCGGAACGATTCGAAGAGGTTTCATTATACCCGATAATAGATAATAGCGGCAACATTGAGGCCACCATAGTTCGCATCCACGATATTACCGAAGAGAAGCGGATGGAAAAGCAGCTCATACAGAGTGAAAAACTGGCATCCATCGGGGTCCTGGTATCAGGGATAGCCCATGAGATCAATAATCCGAACAATTATATTTCCGTCAATATTCCGATCTTAAGGGATTATATTAATACGGTGATACCTATACTTGATGAATATGCTAAAAAGCATCCGGATCTGGAAATATTGCACATGCCTTACCCTGAATTTCGCAAAGATATTTTTGAACTTTTAGATAATATCCAACATGGCTCCAGGCAAATCAAATCCATTGTTAAGGACTTAAAAGTATTTTCAAAGCCGGACCAGGATAAGGCAATTGAAAAAATTGACCTGAAACCTGTGATTAAAAAAGTTGTTGCGTTTTGCAGAAGCAAGATTGGAAAAACCGTAAAAACCTTTAATGTCAATATTCCGGAAAACTTGCCGGAGATGCTTATTGACCGAAAACCTTTGGAGCAGATTTTGATTAATCTTTTGATAAATGCCGCAAATGCCTTTGATAAACCGTTTAATGAAAATTCACGAGTCGATCTGGTTGTTTCCATGGATGATTCAAAAGAAAATCAACTGATCATTGAAGTCAGCGACAATGGCAGAGGGATGGATGAAAAGATCTTAGAAAAAATATTTGATCCTTTTTTTACGACCAACCCATCAGAAGAAGGAACCGGGCTCGGAATGTACATTGTCCATAATCTCATTAAGAAAATAGATGGACGTATTAAAGTTGAAAGTAAATTAGGGGAGGGGAGTAAGTTTACTGTAATATTGGATATTAGTTAGTGTCCATCCAGAAATGGTAGATTTTGGTTTCCGGCAAGGCCCGAGCGAGTTTTCAACCGCAGGCATAGCGCGCTATTTCGAGGATTGAAAACGAGCGAGAACGCCGCCGGGGGCCGAAAGATGCCGTTTATGGATGGACACTAGTTAAGAATTGGGGGTGGCTTGCAAAACCGTATAATAGCCATAGACGACGATCAGACCTTTCTCAAAAGCATCAGGAGGGCTCTGATCACTTCCGGCTTTACATCCATTAGACTTGAACATGACCCTGATAAAGCGGTTTCAGTTTTTAAACAGGGTGAACCCTTTGATATTGCCTTGATCGATGTATCTATGCCCGGCATGGACGGTCTGGAACTTCTTGAAGTCATAAAGAACAATAGCCCTGAAACCGAATGCATCATGATTACGGCCCTGGATGAAGCGGTGACTGCAGTCAGTGCTATGAAAAGAGGGGCCTACGATTACCTTGTCAAACCTGTTGAAAAGGATGATTTTGTTTTATCAATCAACCGTGCTCTTGAAAGAAAGCGGCTGTTTAATATTACGGACATCGGCAAGGGAACTCGCCTGCCGGAACTTTTGCATGAACATGCCTTCAAATCAATTATCTTCGGATCGGTGGATGTATTGAAAATATTAAAAGAAGCCGAACTTCATGCGGCAAGCGATATTCCAATATTGATTACCGGAGAGAGCGGAACAGGAAAAGAACTTCTGGCAAGAGCGGTTCACGCGGCCAGTCCAAGGTCAAAATCCGTGTTTACTCCCGTCAACATGGCCTCGCTCACGGGTTCCCTTTTTGATGCCGAATTTTTCGGACACACAAAGGGAGCTTTTACAGGAGCTGAAAAAGATCGCACAGGCTATCTTGAGCACTCAAACAAGGGCACGCTGTTTCTGGATGAAATAAGCAACCTGCCAATGGAGCTTCAGGGAAAGCTGTTGCGGGTCTTACAGGACGGAGAATATATAAAGCTCGGAACAGACACCCCACGGAAAACGGATATCCGTTTTATTGCCGCAACAAATGAGGACCTGGAAAAACGGATGGCCAACCGGAAGTTTCGAAAGGATTTGTACTACCGCCTGAAAGGAGGATGGCTCCATCTGCCGGCTCTCAGGCAAAGAAAAGAAGACATCCCTTTGCTGGCCAACCATTTCCTGAACGAGTTTCTGGGTAAAGATAAAAATGCCGGCATAGAAGAAGACGCCGTGACTCTGCTTTTTAATTATGATTATCCGGGGAATATCAGAGAGCTGAAGTCCATTATCAAATCGGCCGTAAATCTTGCCCAGGGACGAAAAATCTCTAAAATATTCCTTCCCGGCAATATTCAAAAGCAAAAATCAAAGACAAAACCGAAACATCGGCCGGGAACAGCACCGGTAGTCCCTCTTGCACAAATGGAAAAGTCCTATATCCTCAACGTTTATAATCAAACCGGAAACAACAAGTCCCAAACCGCAAGATTGCTTGATATTGCCCTGAATACCCTCAGAAAAAAACTCAAGATCTATGGTGTGAAGTAACTTCTCAATAAGTTCTGGTGTATGAAATAATCATATTGACCCATATCCATAATTTATTGAGATGTTACGGTGTGAAGTAAGGGCTTACTCAAATATAGATTATCAATTTTTGCATAGTTTGAAAATAAACATTTGATTATACCTATGATATTGTATTTGGGTATGCAATTTTTGCATACCTGAACGACCCGGTTACCGCCAGTCCAGTAACTTTCCAGCGGGAATTTTACCCCTCCATCCTATTGATTATTCAGCGTTTATTACCCTTCTCCCGTCATTCTTTCCTGTTGGCATACTTTATGCTTAAAGAAAAAGCAGTTTCTATAAAACAACTATAGTATTTGTCCGAATAACGTTCCGTCTAAAAGACAGTATCCAGCGTATAAACTTCCGAGCGAATCCATTACCGACAAATGAAAGCTGAGATCCTAAAAAAGCACAGTAATAATCGAAACACACCCGGAGAAATTATATCATTCAGGGATATTTCAGATTCAGGTAACCGTAAAACTGGAGATAAAAAACCATCTAATTTTTCAAGAATTATCGGTAGGGACAGAAAAATGATCGAGGTTTTTCGGCAAATCATCAATGTTGCCGAATACGATTATCCTGTTCATATTTTCGGCGAAACCGGCACGGGAAAGGAACTGGTCGCCGAAGCTATTCATAAGACAAGTTCCCGCAAAGATGGGCCTTTTGTACCGATCAATTGCGGAGCTATGCCGGAAGGGCTTGTTGAAAGCGAACTGTTCGGACATGTGAAAGGCTCTTTCTCCGGCGCCATTCGTGATAAAAAGGGAAGGTTTGAACTGGCAGACGGCGGCACCATTTTTTTGGATGAGGTTGCTGAACTTTCAAAGCACATGCAGGCAAAGCTCTTGCGTTTTCTTCAGGACGGAAAATTTGAAAAGGTGGGCGGAGAAAAAACGGTTCGGATTAATGTAAGGGTTATCAGTGCAACCAATAAAGACCTTAAAGAGGAGATGAAAAAAAACAGATTTCGGGATGACCTGTACTACAGAATTAACGTCGTACCCATTTCGATTCCCCCGCTTCGTGAGCGAAAAAGCGATATTCCGCTTCTGGCTGATCATTTTTTAAAACAGGCCGCCAGACAGTATAACCGGAACTCTGTTGTTGCCTCAGATAGAGCCATGATGTTGCTCACCGAATATAAATGGTCCGGCAATGTCAGGGAGCTTCAGAATGCCATTCAGTTTGCTTTTGTCAAAAGCAAGGGTGATGAGATAACCCCTGATGATCTTCCCATGGAGATTAATGACAACCGCCTTTTTCAAACCATACGCGGGCCTTCACGCAAACTGGACAGAGTGCAAGTCGAGTCCGCCATAAAAAAAACAGGCGGCAACAAGGCAAAAGCTGCTAGACTTCTTAATGTAGGACGGGCAACCCTTTACAGATTTATTAACGATCATGATAAGTTGCAAAAAAGTATATGCACATATGGTAATTAAAGGAGTGACCATTCATTTTGTAAAGAAAGACAAGATATGAAAACCATCCTTGTTGTTGATGACAAAAGAGTACAGCTTAAAACACTGAGAAGGGGATTGAGAACCAGGGGATACCAGGTTGTTGAAGCGATCAGCGGCAAAGAAGCTCTGGATCGTCTTGTCAAGGACAATAAAATTGATATTGTTTTAACAGATTACGCTATGCCGGAAATGAACGGAATAGAACTTCTGCAAAAAATTCGTAAAAACAATAGAACCATACCGGTAATAATAATGACGGCATATGGCGATAAAAGTCTTGTGATTGAGGCCATGCATCATCGTTGTAACGGATTTATCGATAAGCCTTTTGATATGGATGAGCTTTTTGAAGAAATAAAAAAAATACCCATAAGATAATAGGTTAAAGGAGGAATTATGATTTCTTCACCCTGTAAAAATTGTCCCAAGAAAGATCTACCGAAAAAAGATTGTGCCAAAGATTGTCAGTTACTTAAAGAAATACAGAATTTACAGATAGCAGGGGAAGAAGGCTATGTTTCAAGCAGGCTGGATTACACCGAAGACATTCAATATTCCGTACCAAATTCCCTTAGAAAAACTTCTATCTCTTTATATATTACATGATGTGAAACCCTATGAGTGAAACCAAAATTTCAACAACCGCCTTTGGAATACGGTCGGTGATGATCAAAACAGTTAAACCGCTGGTGAGCGTGGGCCAGTGAAAAGAGAGCAGAGTTATGGCAGAAAAAAAGTTTAAACAAGTCTGTACCTGTAAAAATTGCGGCAACGAAGCCGAAATGATTATTACATGCTCTTTGGAGCCTGAAGAAGAAATCCCTCAGGTCGAATCAAAACCGGCTTCGAAAACTATTAAGAAACAAACCAAGGGGCATTCGGTTTGCAGCCATTGCGGAAGCGAAGCCGATATATGGCTCGATTTGTGAAAGGAGCTACCCCGGTGAAATACGTTGCGTCCCAGTACCATTTGCCGAAGCTACGGGACAAACTCTTGCTATTGCAAATTTCACCCCAGTACCATCTTCCGGAGCTACAGGGCACGCAGGGCATAGCGGGGGAGGCAAAAAGGGGCGTTTTCAAAGGTCTCGCTCTATTGTAGTAAATCAATCACGGCTTTCATAAATGCCGGAAGATCATCCGGCATCCTACTTGTTACCAGTTTTCCGTCCACAACCACTTCCTGATCCACCCATTCGGCTCCGGCATTGATTAAATCGTCTTTTATTGCAAAAAAAGAAGTTACCTTCTTTCCAGGCAGTATCCCTGCAGAAACCAGCATCCATCCGGCATGACAGATGGCAGCTACCGTCTTATTGGCATTAAAAAAATTTTTAACTAAATTGACCATGGCAGGATACCGGCGCATCATGTCCGGTGCGTACCCACCTGGAATTATAATCCCATCGAAGTTTTTAGCAGATACCTGGTCAGCGCTGGCATCCACTTTGGCCTGTGTCCCCGGTTTGCCAGTATAAACATCTGAACTACCGGAGCCAACCACCGTAACTTCCACGCCTTCCTCCTTTAATCGATAGTAAGGATACCAGAATTCAAAGACGTTGAACATTTCTTCTACTAAAATAATGACTTTTTTCCCTTTAAGTGACATGTTATCCTCCGTTATCCAAAATAATAGACGATATGCTTCTGAAACTACACCGATTCCACACTTAATATCTCCGGGATTGCCTTTTTAATAATTGTAAATAACAGACCGTTTTAATTACTAATAAAAAGGCCTCTCGAAATTTTTCATGAAAGATTCGGGCTAAATGTGTTTCTTAAGGATCGATCTTATATTCCCCGGCTTTAATTTAATAGGAATTCTCCCTTTTAAAAGCTTTTCGTCGTAAGTGGGTCTTCTTACCTGATAAAAGATGCCGATGGGAATGCGCTCACCTTCTCCGTAACTCCATTCTCGGGCCCTGGCAAGAGCGGCTTCTCTATCGGAAGAATCATGTGCTTTGTCTGTGAGCTCGTAGACCCTTTTGTTGTAAAAATCATACGTATTATAAAAAGTAAAACAGGGTTGCAGAACATCAATAAAGGCAAAGCCCTGGTGTTTGATGCCGGCTTTAATCAAGAGTTGGAGATGCTTTGGTTTACCCGCAAAGCCCCTGGCCACAAAGGTAGCTCCGGAAGCAAGCATCAGATCGATGGGATTCAAGGGTTCTTCAGGGCTTCCCCCGGGGGTTGATCGCCCTTTAAAGCCTGCGGGACTGGTAGGGGTAAACTGACCGGTTGTGAGTCCATACACTCGGTTGTTATGGACGATAAAAGTCACATTAATATTTCTCTTGGCACTAAAGATAAGATGTTCGATACCCTCGCCATAAGCATCTCCGTCACCGGCATGACCGATTACCACCAAATCCGGATTGGCCAGCTTGATCCCGCTAATTGGAGGAGGGACTCGCCCATGAATGGAGTAAAAGCTATTCACTTTAATATAGTCTACTATCTTGGCATGACACCCTATCCCGGATGCCAGGACCATCTTGCTAAGGTCAAGGCCTTCTTCTGTAAGATCGGCTAAGACCTTTTTGATAGAATTTAAAATACCAAAATTACCACAACCCGGACACCATGTGTTTTGGGCATAGGTTTCTAATTCTTTTACTGTTGTCACGAGAGCACCTCCTTTACCTTTTCTAACAGAACATCTAGTGTAAAAGGACGACCGTCGAAACGCAAAATCATATCGTCAATACAGATACCATGAGCTGAAAGGAGTTTTGCCAATTGGCCGGTCGCATTAACCTCTACATCAATGATCTTATCCGCATCGGACAAAACTTCTCTTAAAGGTGTTATGGGTAATGGCTCGAGCACCAGGGGCTGAACCACTTTAAGCCCTAATTCTTCAGCCGCTTCTACACATGCCCCTTTGGTGGACCCCCAGCAAAGAAGAACGGTCTTTGATTCAAGATTACCATAAACCTTTACCTGCTCATGCCGGGAAAGTTCATCTTCCATGGTCTTTTTTTTGCGTAAACGTTTTTGCTGCATCCTGACGATTTGATCGGATTCTTCAGTGGTTATACCATATTCATCATGCTCATAAGAGGTTGCTTTAACCATGGCCGCCGGATTTCCGGGAAAGGCCAGCGGCGAAATGCCGTTTTGAGTATCCAGATATCGTTTATATTCTCCTTGACCATCCCAAAGGAGCGGATCTTCAGGTTTTATCTTATCCGGATCCGCGTCAAAGCTGAATATGCTTTCGCTGAGGTGTTTGTCGGAAAGGACAAAGCAAGGAATCTGAAACTTCCAGGCAAGGTTCATGGCCAAGCCCGTCAGATAAAAGGCCTCCTCAGCATCTCCGGGAGCCAAAACCAGTTTTGCAAACTCCCCATGGCCGGAATGGATGACAAAAGAAAGATCACCCTGCATGGTGTAAGTCGGCACTCCCGTACTCGGGCCGGGTCTTTGAGATACGATAAAGACAATGGGGAACTCACCCTGGCCGGATAGACTCAGCGCTTCGGTCATCAGGGCAAAGCCACCACCCGAAGTGCCAACCATGGTCTTGGCTCCGGCATAAGCGGCTCCCAGAGCCATAAGGGCAACGCCAATTTCGCTTTCGGGGTGTATGGTTACCACACTCAGATCATTTTCATGCTCTGCCAGGTAGTGAAGAATGGCAGATGCAGGGGTCATGGGGTATGCGATATACATATTGAGCCCGGCCTGCACCGCCCCCAGGGCAATGGCCTCGTTGCCTGACACCAATGGAAGCATTTTTTGATTCAGATTGGGAACGGAGAAACAGGCTTTTTCTACTTGATCATACGCTGACTGAGCAATTTTAAGATTCAAATCGACTTCTTTTTCAATAGTATCTGTTATGACCCTTTTCAATATAGGCCACTCAATATTCAACACTTTGGCCAGCGCCCCGAGAGCGGCCGTGTTTCTCATAATGGGCGCTCCTTCCAACTCCTTGACCAGACCCATAAAGTCAACGCCGACTCCTTGGGCCTCCACTTTTTTAGAATCATAGAGAATCACTCCACCGGAGTTAAGGCGATGTTTGTGTTTTTCTACCGCATCCTGGTTTAAGGCCACGATGAGGTCCACTTTTTCCTTGTGAGCTAGGATTTTCTTTTTTGAGGCCCTTATGATAGAAAAATTGTGCCCGCCACGAATAAGCGAGGGATAGTCATCGTAGAAAAAAATACGATAGCCAATTCTATTCAAAAGTCTGGCAAGTGTCTGACCGGCTTGCCGGATACCATCACCCGCTTTTCCACCTATAAGAATCGATAGTTCTTCCATGACAAATCTCCTGGATAATAGTTATAAGAATATACTTGTTTATGGTGAAATGATAGAATTCTTACTTTTGATCCAAATATGGTCCTCTTCGAGTCAAAACTGGTTAGGGCGTTTTCAGTTATTAGTTAAATTTTGCACCAGCCGGAGGCTCTCATATGCCCCGATAGCGGGATTTCAGCTTTGCTCCAACAAGGCATTTAAGGGCGAAGTCATAGTGAACTGTTACGAGCCGTTAAGAACGAAGCTGATGGTAATTACTGCAATAAAATCCTTACTTCGATCAATCTTCTTCTATAATAATGGCATCGGCACCACATTCTTCTGCAGCCTGCCGTACAAGCTCTTTGTATTCTCCGGGGACTTCATCAACCTTAACGATAGACTTCAGTTGATCCTCATCATATTCAAACACCTCGGGACATAGATCGTTGCAGCGTCTGTCTCCCATACAATTTTCTGTGACTTTCACTTTCATGTTCTTCTCCTTTGCTTTTTAAAAAACTATTTAAAAAATTATTCGAGTAGTCCAGTTTCAAATTGGATTACGGTTTAAAACTAATTAAATTTCTGACAAATAGCTTTTCCGTAAACCTGACAGGCGCGCAACCCTTCATCTGTTTTAAGAACCTGTTCTTTAAGATCTAATGCACCCAAATCGACCATGTCCATTTTGAAAACATGAAGCATGGTATCATAGATCATATTTGCAGATTCTCCACTATGTGTATAGGAACCGAAAGCTCCGCCCATTTTCCCTACCAAATTTGCCTTCTCAGCCAAAAAAAGAAATGTTTTCATGCCGGCGGTTATATCTCTATGATACGTCGGGCAGCCGAAAACAAATCCATCATATCCTTCCAGATCTTTTTCACTTTTTATTTCAGAAATCTTTTTCAGTTCAGCACCATTTTCGGTTATACGGATTCCTTCCCCAATATATTCCGCCATTTTTTCCGTATTTCCTGTTCTACTGTAGTATGCAACCAATACCTTTTTCATTTTTTAATCTCCTTTTTTTGTTAGTATTTTAAATTTGTCGTGCCAGGCACACCTATTACAATACGTTTCGGTCTCTTTACCTATTTCAGGAATTTCAGAATCATTACCATCAGCATCAAAGCAAATCACACCATCCGGGCATTCAAACTCATAGGTTTCATACTCATCGGCCGGATCTTTTACATAAAATTTAATACACCCGCAAACCGGACATTTCATATGGCTCACCTCTTATTCAACCCTGGAAAAAGCTTTGATATTGGCGTTGCACACCGGGCATGTTTCGGGCGGCTCATTTTCACAGGTATAGCCGCAAACGGAACATACATAATAACATTCCACTTCTTCCGGATTATCCAGATTGTCCAGAGCTTTTTGGTAAAGGTCGGCATGCACCTTCTCAACCGTATTGGCATATGTGAAGCTGCGCTCCGCCGCTTTATTACCCTCTGATTTTGCCGTTTCGATCATGGCCGGGTACATAATATTAAATTCATGGGTTTCACCGGCAATGGCTTCTTTAAGGTTCTCAGCGGTCGTTTTAATGGCCTTGAGTGCCCTCAAATGCGCATGTGCATGAACGGTTTCGGCCTCCGCAGCCGCCCTGAAGAGTTTACCAACCTGAGGGTAGCCTTCCTGATCCGCCTTTTTAGCAAATGCCAGATATTTACGGTTGGCCTGTGATTCCCCTGCAAATGCTTCCAATAAATTTTGTTCTGTTTGACTCATTAATCTTCTCCTTTCTAATTTTAAACCTAAATTCAGCAAACACTGATTTTTTTATATCTCCCTATTAAAAACAGTTTATGTAAAATTTAGCCCGAATATTTCATGAAAATTTTCATGAAATATTCGGGTTAGGTCCAATACGGATTTATCAGATCTTCAAATATGGTTAGTGCCGCCTCGGCGCCGTGTCCGGCGGCGGTTACGATTTGCTTGTATCCTCCGGCTACATCTCCGGAAGTATAAATTCCCGGAATATTGGTTCTGTATTGATCGTGCTTGATGTAACCTTCCTCAGTAAGCTCAAGCCCTATTTCTTGTGCCAGGCCTACGGCAGGATCGTAGCCTATGGCAATAAAGACCCCGCTCACAGGCAAGGTTGAGAGATCTTCAGTTTTATTATTGTAAAGCAGAACTTCTTCTACATTATGTTTTCCCTTGATCTCCTTGACTTCTGTATTGAATAAAATCGGTATGTTGTTTTGAATAAGGTTTTTAACCAAAAAGTCCTGAGCTCTCAAATTGTCTCTTCTATGGACCAAGGTTACATTAACACCGATATGATGCATATGAAGCGCTTCGGTAACGGCGCTGTTGCCACCGCCGACGATGATTACCTTACGGCTTTTAAAAAGCGGACCGTCACAGGTGCTGCAATAACTCACACCATGTCCGGCAAGGCGAGACTCTCCGGGTACACCGAGATTTCTGTAGGTGGCTCCGGTTGCCATCAGCACTGCCTGGGTATTGAACCTTCGTCTGCTGGTTTGAACGATGATGGGCTTTCCGGGTTCAATTCCCATCACTTCCTCTCCCGGAAAAATCTGCACATATTCCAATGCATGCGTAACCATGATGTCCACAAGCGTCTTTCCGCCCACCTGTTTAAAACCGGGATAATTTTCGACAATGGGAGTTGTTGCCACCTGACCCCCGAGAACTCCCTTTTCCACCACCACCGTTTTGAGGCCACTACGCGATGCATATATACCGGCACTAAGCCCGGCAGGGCCTCCACCCACGATAACCAGATCCGTTTCCACTTCCTGTTCATCGCTTTCAGGTATGAAAACCGCCTGCTCTTCCATTCTATCCAGAGAGAGCATAAAAAGCTCTTCCGGCTGGGCGCCCTGGGCAATCAGGATATCATTGGCATATGTCTGGGGAACAGATTGGGCCGAATATTGGGTGGCAAGTTCCGGATTCGCCTGAATGTCTATGATTTCAAGGGAAATCAAATCGGGTTTTTCCACCGCTGCTTTCAAGGCGTTCAGCGCCTGCTGCGGGCAATACGGGCAGCTGGCACTGACAAACACCTTAATATGCCTGGGTTGATCTATCTTCTTTATTACCTGGAGAGATTGCTCATTGAGGTTACTTTTCTGAGACCCGATAAGAATAAGCGCTTCCAGGAAAATACGTCCCTCTTCACCCAAAGGGGCTCCCAGCCACCGGATATTATAGCGGTCCGGATCGAAAATCAGCGTAGGCGAGTTTTTAACTTCCCATTTTTGGGCTGTTTCGTGGGACAAATTGTATTCGCGCAATACAATTTTATCGGTGAGCTGGCGAAAAAAACGTAACGCCTGTCTGGCGGCATCGCTGAAAACATCATTTTTACCCGGCTGGGCAAATAAAAAAATCGGAATTTCAACATGGATTGCCCGAAATAGTTCGGCAATTTCTCTCTGAACCTGCTCTATCTGAATATCTTCCGGCTGATTCATAATCTCTCTCTTTTTATTTAGTTTCCATCCAGAAATGGCCCTTTTCCGCAATCTCTGCGTCGATCTGCGGAATCACTTGTGCGGCGTACTACGTATACGCCTCCGCGTAATTCCTTGATCTCCTTGACCTTGCGAAAAATTGCTCATTTCTGCATTGGAAACTTTACTTGTGCCCAATATAGATTTATGGATGGGCACTATTTAGTCTTTAAAAACAAATTTTCCCCCAATAAACCCCGCAATGCCAGCCGCAATAAGCATGACCAAGTTAATCAGAAGAAATAACAAATCACTCGATGAAGTTGCTGCCTGGGGATCAATGAAAAGCCATACCACCAAAATGACCGCCGTTAATGAAACCACAGCAGCGCAAATGATCTTAATCTTAAA
>Ga0315551_10000506_pt1 | contig 31133 bp, 30 predicted proteins | sample SalMarSW160290MG_FD_203678 | JGI IMG/M metagenome (GOLD analysis project Ga0315551, IMG submission 203678) | Salt marsh sediment microbial communities from the Plum Island Ecosystem LTER, Massachusetts, United States - Salt Marsh Sediment SW1602-90 ...
GTCAGTATAGGGGGGCCATATCCTTCATTGTTGTAACCCTGCATGCCAACACCATCATAATCGTTCCCTGATACCAGATTACTATCCACAAGGTTATCATGTGTGCCTTCACATAAGCATACCCCCTCATGGGCATTGCCGAGGTCTATAGAACCAGTAATATTAGTACCTATATAATTACGTTGAACAAAGTTTCCAAATACATCGCCGGGGAGCTGTGCACCCATAATTTGAACACCGTCTCCAAAAAGAGCGTTTCCGGAAATTAAATTCTCTACGACGTAGTTATTGGTAGCTATAGCAGGACCTACCTCACCTGGCGCATTGTAAATACGTACACCAGCCCAAAGTCCAGCGGGGTTATAACAATTACTTTTCAAAGCGGTACCGTTATAGTTCAGACCTATAATATTCCAATAAATCTCATTATTGCAAGTAGGTACAACAGGGCCAGCTTCAATGGAAATTCCATCATAAGCAAAGTTATTGATTATTAATCCCTGAATTCTGTTATTGTCACAATCAACAAATATTCCTGAAGCTAACCCGGCACCTCCTCCGGAGATTTCTATCATAAGATTTAGCGTGGCCGGAGGATTTGCTCCAATTGTCGCACCGCCTTGAGATAATCCATTTATAAAAACACCGGCAGGGTCCGTCAGTTTTGGAAGTGGAGATAGAGGAGTAATAGTCTGGACTCCTGCTCCGGTAATATTAAAAACTATAGTGTCCCGTACATTTAAGTTAGCATTTGCCGCAGTGATAGCGGCCCTCAGGCTGCCGACGCCAGCGTCCTTTAAGCTGTCAACGATAAAAGTGGCTCCTTTTGAGTGAATAGGTGATAACAGAAGAGCAAAACAAATGATGAAGAACAAAACGAAACTTGACAATATATTCTTTTTCATTAGACACCTCCTTTTATTATTAACATTATAAGGGAAATGAAACAAAAAGTCAAGAATTTAAATTTTTGTTTTATTATGCGGAAAGCAGAAGACCTATAATCTCTTCCTGGTTGAGGTTTAAGAGGTTTCGTTTCGACTTCACCCGCGCGACTCGAGACCCGGTTCCTCAGCTATCATCCGCTTTTTATATCTTTCATCGACGTTCCGTTGTCAAACTTTCCCGGTAAGTCCATTATTTGCTGTCGATGTATATCTATCGCGGTAAGAATAATATTTTTCTTCTCTTCAGAGGAAATAAATTCACTGGAAAGCATTTTACAAAGGTCGTTAACTTCAGAAAATTCGATCTCATGCGCAATTTCATATGCATCATGAAGATTATAGATTTCTTTTCCCGAGTGCTTATCGAATAGACTTTTGATAGAATGCGTTTTCAAAACCCACTCAACCTCAGGCAAAGAAAGTATCTGTTCTTCCGTCAGGGATTCTTTGATTTCTTTCAGCCAGTCCGCATGTGTAGTTTGATTGAAATTCATTCTTTTCCAGAAATCTTCTACTTCAGGTACATGAGAAAACATTTCAGCGAACCGCAGGTATATCTGACCTACTTTTTCCTTGGTTTCGATTGCTCTTTCAAGAATTTTTCCGATAACTAATTCGGAGTTTGAATCTGGCATTGCCAGACCTCCTTATTAATTTTCTTATTATAATTATATTCAATCATAGCATAAATGTCAAGGGTAAAAATTATCGAAAAACCCTATATCGGTTTTAGGGGTTAGGGGTTGGGGAGGTAGTAAAAACAGAAGATAAAATCTACAAGTACTACATGTTCTACATGTTAAAATTTCTTTCGGGTTGTGTTGGGTTTGGTCGTAAGCGTAATATATCTGCGTGCTATTATCTTTGCTTTTTAGCGGTTTTACCACGCCACATCAGATAAAAAACAAATAAACCAAGCACTGCTCCGCTCATATCTATAAGGACATCGAAACCGTCATCCCATCCTAAAGGACCCTGTCCTGTCAACAATTGAATCGATTCCTGCATTACAGCTATACCCAGAACACATAGAATGACAATAAACGGAGAAATTAGCTTATTTTTATTCGAAAATACGGACGATGCGAGCCATGCGAGAACACCGTAAAAGATGAACCTCGCTATTATATGAGATATATCTGTATGAAAAAGCCAGTCAAATGATGTTCTGTAAGCAGGCGAGAACCGGCGCATCAAGTAGAACGGAAAAAGCACCCCGATGCTCAATAAAATTAGTAGTATTAGCTTTATTCTTTGTGTCATAGTTTAATCTATACAATAAATCCCTTGAGTCAAGATTTATTCGGACCATGAGTCGCGAGCCAATATTAGCGTTTGGGATTTGGGATTTAGGGGTTAGTAAAACAAGCTACAATCTCTACATGTTCTACATGTTAAAAATTTTGGTGCTGTGGGTTGGGTTTTAAACAACAACATTAAAATGGGACGTGGTGGAGTGTGGTTCTGTGTACTCTGTGGTAAATGTTTTTTCGTGTATTTTGTGTTTTTCGTGGTTTAAAAACGATGAAAATCTTGTGATAATCCTGTGAAATCTGTGGTTGCTATCGTTTTCACCTCATCAATTTCAACATCAAAGCTTTCTGAGCGTGAAGCCGGTTTTCAGCCTCGTCGAAAACGACGGAATGCGGTCCGTCTATTATTTCCGATGTCACTTCTTCCCCTCTTATGGCAGGAAGGCAGTGCATAAATATATAATCTTTATCCGCACAGGCGGCAATTTCTTTATTTATCTGAAAAGAAGCAAAATCTTTTTTTCTCTGCTCTGCCTCGTGTTTGAACCCCATCGAAGCCCATACATCCGTATATATAACGTCGACCCCGTCCGCAGCTTCTTTCGGGTCGTTCGTAATTGTAATCAAACCATCGGAAGCAGAAGCCAACTTTTTGGCTTCCTTTGCAATATTCTCGTTCGGGCCGTAACCTTTCGGATGAGCAACCCTGAAATCGACTCCCATAAGACCCGAAGCCAGCAGCATAGAATTGCACACGTTGTTCCCGTCGCCTATGAAAGCCAGCTTTACGTTTTCGAGCTTTCCCTTCATTTCATATATGGTCTGGAAATCGGCAAGTATCTGACACGGATGTTCCAGATCGGAAAGGCCGTTTATAACAGGTACGGTAGAATTTTCGGCAAGACCCGTAACGGTAGAATGCGCAAAGGTTCTTGCCATAATTCCGGAAACCCATCTCGAGAGATTTTTTGCGGCATCTTCGACGGTTTCTCTTTTACCGATACTTATATCATCAGGAGCCAGATAAATTGCCATACCGCCGAGTTCGTAAATCCCCGTCTCGAAAGTAACCCTGGTCCGGAGAGACTGTTTCTCAAAAACCATTGCAAGGACTTTACCCTTCAAGGGCTGCTTTTCCATCGCTTTTTCCTTTTCTTTTTTCAATATACCTGCATCTCTGATGATTTCCAAAAATTGCACCCTATCAATGTCACTAATTGAAACAAAATCTCTTTTCATCCCTCCTCCTTAATTATCTTACCGTATTCCATCTGATATTTCAATAAATCTCCCCTGGAAAGATAATCGATTATCAATACGCCGTTAAGATGGTCTATCTCGTGCTGCACCATCCTCGCTGTCAGGCCCTCTACCTTATACTCTATTTCTTTCCCATCTGCGTCGAATCCTCTGACAAGAAGAACTTCAGCCCGGGGTATTTCTACGGTCACCTCAGGAACGGAAAGGCACCCCTCCCCCATTGCATCTTCTCCTTCCGCATTGACAATTATCGGATTTACAAGAATTATCTGACCTTTTTCTTCATCCGTTCTGCCCACAAGCACCTGGCTTGCTACTCCTATTTGATTTGCAGCAAGACCAAGACCCTCTTCATCCGCCATTGCTTTAAGCATTTTCTCCACCAGCTGGTGAATTTTGGAGAAATCTTTAACTTCTTTGGCTCTTTCCTGCAGAATAGAGTCCGGATAAATTCTTAATTTAGGCATCTTCTTTCTTCAAATGTAATTCTTTCAAGTCTTTTTCCGACACTTCACCGGGAGAGCCTTCCATAAGTCCGAGACCGCTGAGAGTTTTGGGAAACGCAATTACATCGGTTATCGAACTTTCTCCGGCAAGAAGCATACAAATCCTGTCGAAACCTACCCCCATCCCACCATGCGGGGGAGCCCCGAGTGAAAGTGCTTTTAGTAAAAATCCGAATTTACTCCTCGCTTCTTTTTCACTCATACCTATAATTTTCAACAATTTCAACTGAACTTCCGGATCATAACATCTTATACTGCCTGAGACCAATTCCACACCGTTAAGAACCAGGTCATACTGTTTGCCAATTACCTCGCCGGGATTTTTTTCCAGGTCTTTTGTTTCCGCAACAGGTTCGGTAAATATATGGTGTGAAGGGCCCCAGCTCGAAATTTCCTCATCCCATTCGAACAACGGGAAATCGGTCACCCATAAAAATTTCCATCCTTTCTCGATAAGAGCTAATTTTTCTCCGAGAGCAGTTCGCAACACTCCGAGAGGGATAAGAACTTCTTTATCCTTTCCTCCGGCAACAAGAAAAAGAGTTTCTCCTTTCTCCAATCCAAAACCATCAAGATTCTTGAAATATTTTACAAATGAACCCTTATAATTACCCGACTCATTGCTTAAATACAAAAGACCCATAGCTCCGGCTTCTTTAACAATCCCTTCAAATTCGCTTATTTCACCGCGGCTAAAAAGACCTTTCACTTTGATTCCTTTTATTTTTTCCGCCTTATTTAAAATACCGAAATCACCGCTTTTACCCGGTTTGCTGTAACCGTCTATCGTAAGAGGGTTCCTCAAATCCGGCTTGTCTGTACCGTATTTTTCCATAGCTTCCCGATAAGCCAATCTGGGAAAAGGAGTAGAGAGATGTTCATCCGATACTTCTTTTAAGAAAGCACACATCAAATCTTCGCCGACCGCAAATATATCCTCCATTTCCGCAAAGGACATCTCGAGGTCGACCTGAGTGAACTCAAGCTGGCGGTCTCCTCTCATATCTTCGTCTCTGAAAGACTTCGAAATCTGATAGTATCTATCGAAACCCGCCACCATAAGAATCTGCTTATATAACTGCGGAGATTGCGCGAGAGAGTAAAATTTACCACTCTGAAGACGCGAAGGGACGAGAAAATCACGCGCACCTTCGGGTGTCGGAGTCGCGAGAATGGGGGTCTCGACTTCGAGAAAACCTTTTTCGTTCAAGACTTTTCTTGCCGCCTGCATCAACTTATGACGGAGCACAAATCCTTTCAACGCTTTTTCCCTTCTAAGCTCAAGGTATCTGTATTTCAACCTCAATTCTTTTTCCGCCTGAAGGTCTTCCTGTACCACGAAGGGAGGAACTTCCGACTTATTCAAAATTACCAGTTCCAGTGCATAGACTTCGATTTCTCCCGTAACCATATCCTTGTTTTTCATTTCTCCCGGTCTTTTCCTTACTTTGCCGCGTACAGAGATTACCCATTCCAGACCCAGTTCTTTGACTTTTTTAAGATTTACATCATCGCCGGAAAACACTACCTGCGTAACACCGTACCGGTCCCAGAGGTCAACGAATATTATTTCACCGTGGTCGCGAATCTTTCTTATCCATCCGGCTATGGAAATAATTTTGCCGTCGTCTTTCTCTCTTAACTCTCCGCAATTTACGTCTCTCAGCATTTCAATTCCTTTATTATTTTATGAATCTCCAGAGGGACTTCCTCTTGTTTCCCGCTATCCATATTTTTCAACTGTACGACTCCTTTTTTTCTTTCGTTTTCCCCTATGATTATCACCCATTTTGCATTTTGCCGGTCAGCTTCTCTGAACTGGGATTTAACACTTCTATTCATAGGGTCTTTATCGCAGGAAATTCCTTTTTCCCGTAATCCGTTCAAGATTTTCCATCCCAGAAGACTCGAATCGGGGTCAAAGGTAACTACGTAAACATCAACACTCAATTTTTCTTCTCTTTCCGGCAGGAGCAACATCAATCTATCCATCCCGACCGCGTAACCTGAAGCGGGCGTATCATTTCCTCCCATAAACTCGATAAGCCCGTCATACCTTCCCCCCCCACCCACTTCATTCTGCGAACCCAGACCCGAGTGAGTGAACTCGAAGACCGTTTTAGTATAGTAATCGAGCCCTCTGACAATACGTTTATCTATATTAAATTCGATTCCGGAATAATCGAGCCACCGGCTGAATCCGTCGAAGTGATTCCGGCAATCCTCACAAAGAAAATCCATGGGAACCGGAGTGTCTCTCAATTTTTCCTTATCCTTTTTGCAGTCCAGTATCCTCATAGGATTTTCCGAGTATCTCCGGTTGCAATCCTCGCATAGAGACGTCAGCTTCTGTTTTAGAAAACTTTTCAATTCCCGGACAAAATCCTTTCTGCATCTCGGGCATCCTATCGAGTTGATATTCAATTCGACACCCTTTATACCTAACTCTCCAAAAATATCCAGAGCCGATTTGACGAGTTCCACGTCAGTCTCGGAGGAAGAAGACCCTATAGTCTCTGCTCCGAATTGTCTGAACTCGCGGTATCTGCCTTTTTGAGGTCTTTCCTGGCGGAACATCCGCTCAATATAGTAAAATTTCTGTATCGCGCCCCTGCTCCAAAGCCCATACTGAAGGAACATCCTTACCACAGAAGGCGTTCCTTCAGGTTTCAAAGTCAGACTCCTTCCCCCCATATCCTCGAAAGTAAACATTTCTTTCCTTACTATATCCGTGGACTCTCCGGTTGATTTTCTGAAAAGCTCCGTAGATTCGAAAGTAGGAAACCTCAACTCCTGAAAATTATAACTTTCCATCTTTTCCCTGATGATGTCTTCCACTTTTTTCCACTTAATTGCTTCTTCAGGTAAGATATCTCTTGTTCCTTTTACATTTTTAAATTTAGATTCAAAACCCATATCAACTTCTTTAAGTCAGAACCCAGAAGGCAAGCCCTGCTCCAGAAAGGTTAAACAGAACGTCATAAACATTCACAATCCTGCCGGGAATATAATATTGAGACAACTCGTTTATTATCGCGAATATCGAAACTCCGATTAAGAACTTCCGGTTTTTCTTTCCGAATCCGAAAAACAAAAAAAGAATCAAAACGGAATAAAAAAACAGGTGGAAAAGTTTATCTACTCCGAAAACACGAACTTCGGGAATAAACTTGGAGGGTAAAGAAGTAGACAGAATCAAGATGACCAGCCAGATAAAAAAGGGGATACGTTTCATAATAGTATCATCAGCCGACTATTTGTTTTTTACAAAAAAACCAAACCACAGAGCTCACCTCTCTCAGCCCCAAATTTTTCAACTACAAGATTTTTAACAACAAATTGCACAAATTTCACAAATGTATTAATAATATTCATTTCTATTTATAAAAACAGAATATGTTTTGCTTTTATTCGTGTCATTCGTGTGATTCGTTGTTTCTCTTTTTTCAAATTTTGATTTGTCATTTTTCATTCTTATATTTAATTTTTGCATTTTATAGAATGTACCTGCTTAAATTTTCATCGCTGACGATTTTTTCCAGCTCATCTTTCACGTAATCTTCTTTAATAATAATTTTTTTCTCCAAAATGTCGGGCATTTCGAAGAGGTAATATTCCAGTAAAGCGTTCATAACTGTCTGGAGTCTCCTCGCGCCGATATTCTCACTGGTCTCATTGACTCTTTTCGAATAGTCCGCTATCAAAGTCAACGCTCCTTCTGTAAACTGGAGCTCATAACCTTCGGCTTTGAATAAAGCCTTATACTGCTTGACGAGGGAATTATCCGGTTCGACAAGGATTTTCCTGAAATCTTCCTTGCTGAGGTCTTTAAATTCTACCCTGATCGGAAACCTCCCCTGCAGTTCGGGAATTAGATCGGAAGGAGAAGAGGAAGAAAAAGCTCCTGCCGATATGAAAAGTATATGGTCGGTGTTAACCGGTCCGTATTTTGTGTTGACCGTCGTTCCTTCGACAAGAGGAAGAAGGTCCCTCTGAACTCCATGGCGCGAAACATCCGGACCCGCCTTGGAATCCGAACCTATAATCTTATCTATCTCGTCAAGGAATACCACTCCTGAGTTTTCGGTTATTTTTTTGCTTTCTTCGATCACTTCATCCCTGTCTATCAACTTATCGGATTCATCTTTTATAAAGATTTCCCTTGCTTCGGCAATGGTAACGAATTTCTTTTTGGTGGATTTCGGCATTAAATTGGAAAAAGCATCCTGAACTCCCATGCTGAGCTGTTCGGGACCAACGGCACCGAGTATTTCGATAAAAGGCAAATCCTGTTTTTTGAGGTCCAGTTCGACTTTTCTGCCTTCGAATTCTCCTCCCCGCAATTTTTTCCTGATTTTTTCACGGGTCTCAGCCATAGTCTCTTCAATTGATGCAGCAGGAATCAGTAAATCCAGTATTTTCCCTTCCGCGAGCTTCAGGGCTTTTTCCCGAACTTCTTCTCTTTTTCTCGACTGGACCATCTTGACGGCAACATCCATCAGACTCCTCACCATCGATTCCACATCTCTGCCCACATATCCGATCTCGGTAAATTTCGTGGCTTCAGTTTTGACGAACGGAGCTTTCATGATAAGCGAAAGCCTACGCGCAACCTCGGTTTTGCCCACCCCTGTCGGACCAATCATTATTATATTGTTCGGATATATTTCTTTCTCCATATCCCCTATAACATGTTGCCTTCTCCAGCGGTTTCTTATAGCTATCGCAACCGCTTTTTTTGCTTCGTCCTGTCCTATTATATAACGGCTTAACTCCTGGACTATCTCTTTCGGCTTGAGTTCCAGTTCACTTTCCATCTTTTATTACCTCTATCGAGATATTGTCATTGGTATAAATACAAACTTCGGAAGCAAGTTTTATGGAAACCTCAACAATCGAACGAGCGTCAAGAGAAGAGTGAAGAAGTAAGGCTCTGGCTGCAGATATGGCATACGCACCCCCCGAACCTATACCGATAAGACCATCATCAGGACGTATAACCTCTCCGTTTCCGGATAAAATATAAGATTCTTCTTTATTCATGACGCCGAGAAGAGCTTCCAACCTTCTCAGGTATTTGTCTTTTCTCCATTGCTTTGCAAATTCGACCACTGCTTTGGAAATATTTTTCAGATACTTATCTATTTGTTCCTCGAACATTGAACACAAGGTCAGAGCATCCGCTACCGACCCCGCAAAGCCGACAAGAACTTCTCCTTCCCTCAACAACTGAACTTTTTTTGCATTGGCTTTCATTATCGTTTCGTTTACGGTAACCTGACCGTCACTACCCATAGCAACAATCCCATCTTTTCTTACTCCGAGGATTGTTGTTCCGTGTATGATATTCACTATATCCTCCTGGAAAAAACTTCTACCTTAAAACTTCGTAGTTTGGTGGGTCTTTAATTATCTTAACGTCATGCGGGTGACTTTCCGTAAGTCCGGCATTTGTGACCTGTACGAATTTCGCCTTCTTTCTGAGTTCTTGAAGATTACGAGCACCTACATATCCCATACCTGCCCGCAACCCTCCTTCAAGTTGAAAAAGAACTTCGCCGACCGGACCTTTATGAGGAACTCTGGAAACAACTCCTTCGGGAACCAGCTTCCCTGTCTGGAAATAACGGTCTCTGCTCCCCTCTTCCATCGCATCAATCGACCCCATACCTCTATAAACTTTGAATCTTCTGCCTTCCAGGAGAATCGATTCTCCCGGAGCTTCATCTGTTCCTGCCAGAAGGCTGCCTATCATTACCGAGTCAGCACCCCCGGCAAGAGCTTTCGTTATATCTCCCGAAAAAATAATACCCCCGTCCGCAATCACGGGAACTTTACCTTTTATAGCTTTCGCTACATTCTGAATCGCAGTTAATTGAGGAATTCCTATCCCGCTTATAACTCTTGTCGTACAAATGGAACCAGGACCAACGCCTACCTTAACGGCGTCAACGTCCATCTTCAGTAAATCTTTTGCAGCTTCTCCTGTCACTATATTTCCAACGACCAAGTCTCTATCGCAAAACGCCCTCAACTTCTTCGTAATATCGAATACTTTCTTAGTATAACCGTGCGCCGTATCGACGACCAGACAATCGACTCCGGCATCTAAAAGCTCTTTTGCCCGCTCCTCGGTATCGTCGCTTACTCCAACGGCAGCACCGCAGTACAGACGCCCCTCTTCATCTATGTTGGCTCTCGGAAATTCCTTTCTTTTCAGAATATCCCTGAGAGTTATTAGCCCCACAAGACGGTCATCTTTATCCACGAGAGGCAGCTTTTCCACTTTATGTTTTCTGAAAATCTCTTTAACTTCCTCTATCGAAACGCCTTTTTTGCCGGTAACCAGTTTTTTTCTGGGAGTCATTACTTCCCGGATTTTTTTATTTATATTGTCTTCAAATATCAAATCGCTTTTTGTTATTATTCCTTCCAGCTTGCCCCTGGCATCAACAACAGGAACTCCCGAAATATTGTGACAACTCATTATCTCTTTGACTTCCCTGATTGTAACCGAAGGAAGAACCGTTATGGGGTCCGGGATAAGAACACTCTCGAATCTCTTTACTTTCCTGACCTGGGCTGCCTGTTTTTCTATCGAAAGATTCTTATGAATAATTCCCATACCGCCCACGAGGGCAACTGCTATAGCCATTTCTTCTTCGGTTACCGTGTCCATAGCCGAAGAAACTATCGGGAGCAAAAGACCGATGTTACGGCTGAAATTGCTTTTTATATCCGTATCACTCGGTATAACCTCCGAATACCCGGGTTCAAGAAGTACGTCGCCGAAGGTTAAACCTAAATTAAAAGGTCTTTCTTTTTCCAAGAATTCTCTCCTTCCGGCACAACACCTTTAAAAACGATATTTGCCTCTCCGGTTAACCAAAGTCTATCAGCACTCTCTCTTCTTGTCTTGAATTCTCCGCCCACTGTCTTAATCTCGAGTTTTTCTCTACCTGTTTCTTCCATCACAAAGAAAGACACAGAAGCAACCCCGGAAGCACAGGAAAGAGTTTCCCCTTCCACCCCTCTCTCGAAAACCCTCATAAATACCGAACCGTCTTTCTCTCTAAACCAATCGACATTGTTCCTGCCGGGGATAGCGTTCGAAAGTCTCTCCCCTTCTTTTTGAACGTCAAGCTCTTCGACATCCTGAGTCGGAATTACAAAATGAGGAACGCCGCATCTGACTATTGCTCCTTCTTCTCTTCTTTCCGGGATACCGACCGGAGGCATCAGAGCGGATACCGTATCATCATCGTTGTAAATGAGCCTCACTATGCCCGCTTCGGTTTCGACATCGTCTTCTTTTTTTACTTTACCTTGAAGGCATAAAAGGCGAAAGAACACTCTGACCGCATTCCCGCAAAAAGGAACGTTGCTCCCGTCGGGATTGTAGAATTTCATCTTCTTTCCGTCCATAACGACGAGTCCGTCCCCTCCGATACCGTACCTTCTTTTCAATATACGGGAGGCGATTTTCGAATAATCGAGACCGGCAGCGTAAGAAGTCAGCACGAAATCGTTTCCTCCGCCTTCTCCTTTGACAAAATCAATCACCTTTACTCTCCGTTAAAGCAAGGTCTTCCAAAACAACCTGCATTAATTTAGAATTTATTGTTTTTTTCTTTTCAAGAAAGGCTTCCAGAATTGCATTCTCACATATTATATTGATGGTTCTTGGCTTGCCTCCTGAGTATTTATGTATCATCTCCAGCGACTCATCGCTAAAAGGTATAGAATCCCCTCCGGCAACTTTTATTCGATGGCTTATATATTCTCTCACTGATTGAAAGTCAAGAGGCTTGAGGGTCGTTCGTATGGCAGTTCTCTGGTACAGAGCTTCATCCTGTTTAAGATTCGTTTCCATCTCAGGCAAACCGAAAATCACGAAATTCAGCAAATGCTGCGACTCCGTTTCTATGTTGAGGAGACCGCGAATTTCTTCCATCGTATCTTTTTCCCGGAGCATATTACCTTCATCAATCAAAACAGCGACTTTTTTATCCTTCTCATGATATTCCTGCAGTTTTTTGTAAAGCCCGGTTACTATCTTCTCCCCGTCATCGCTTTTTTCGTCAACGCCTAATTGCAGAGAGATTTTTTTAAGGAACCAGCCTGCAGAAATATCCGGATGTATTATAACGAGAAGTGAAACTTCGTAAATGTCATCCGAGGACAGTATATTCAGCATCCTTCTCGCCATGGTAGTCTTACCCATCCCTATATCGGCAACCAGCAAAGAAAGCCCCAATCGATTTTCAACGCAGTGAAAGATTTTTTTCATGGCTTTGGAGTGCTGAGGGCTGTCGTAGTAAAATCTCTCATCAGGAGAAGTTGAAAACGGCTTCTCTTTTAATCCGAAAAAACTCTCATAATCCATTTTCAATAATTAATATATCTAAATTCCTTTTTGTCAAGGATTAAGATGACCCCACAAAAATTCAAAAATTTATTTCACCGCAGAGACACAGAGAACGCAGAGCCTCATCACACCCAACCCCAATTCTTATCGTGTTTATTTAAAACCCACCACATAACCCATTTTTTAACATGTAGAAAATGTAGAACTTGTATTTTTCATTTTCTTACCTCTATATGAACTACATGTACTACATGTGTAATTTCTTTTTTGTTGTTTTTTCTGTTTTTTGTCTGCGGTCATCCTTCTTAATCCTGTCAAATTTTGCTGGATGTATAAGTGTCCGAAATACCTACCTTGACAATCATCGTCAATGTTAATATACTTAAATTAAGATAAAAGAAGGAGAAGTCTCTGATAAAATGCTAGCCCTTCTAATTTCGTTGAGTTTTAGTTTTGATTCTATACCTTCGCCTCAACTGGGAGAAAGATGTTTTTATATATCCATCTCCGCTTCTGACAGTTCCGCTCTCTGCTGCTCTCTCTCGGTCGAGCCATCTTTCTACCATTTAGAAGTCTGCGAAGCAAAAAACAACAGGATAAATTTTATCAATGGCAAATGGGAAGGTTGGGTCAGGATACCTGATACTGCAGATTCAATAAGACTCTGCTGTCTGTATAGCGAAAGCGGAGAATTTTCTTTAAGCAATAAATTCTCGATAACAGATAAAGAAAATCTCAGCCAGTTAAGGCAGGTAGCCACCAGTGATTCAATCTATATATATCCAAACCCGCTCAATATCGACAACGATTTTACTTCCATTAACTACCTTTTGAGAGAAGACGCCCATGTTTCCATAATGATATTCGATAAGTTCGGCAATCTGGTCTGGAATACAGAAAGGGATGAAACTGCAGGTACCCCGCACATAGATTGGGACGGAACTGACAACAACGGCAGCAGGGTCTTTTCCGGGGTATATATTGTTTTTATTAAAGCGACCAATCGAACTGCAACAATCGCCAAGTATGCAGGCAAAATAGCCGTAATAAAATAAGGATAAAATGTCGGGAAGAAGTAAATTACCAATATTTGCTTTTTTATTAATTAATTTCTCCTTAAGTGTTCAGGGTAACACAGGTTCAAATTTTTTGAGCTATGGGGCCGGAGCAAGAACAATAGGAATGGGAAGATGCGGGGTAGGCCTATCGGACGATGCCTCGGCTCCTTATTATAACCCGGCAGGATTATCTCAGGTAAAACCGCAGGAACTGCTGTTCATGCACAGCGTTCTTTTCATGGGAACCAGCTTCGATTACTTTTCCTATGTTTTGCCAACTTCAAAAGCCGGTTCTTTCGCTTTTTCACTTGTACAAGCCCGCATCGGAGACGTAGAAGATAGAGATGAAAGCAATAACCTTTTAGATGAATTCGGCGAGAAGGAAACAGCCGGTATTCTTTCCTATTCGATAAATACGGTTGATTTTCTCTCCCTGGGAATCAACTACAAGATAATCCAGCACTCGATTTCCCACTGGAGTTCGCTCGGACAGGATTGCGACATCGGACTTATGCTCTTCCCCGAAAAACCTTTTTCTATAGGCTTCACGGTTAAAAACTTATTGCAACCTTCTTTCATATTAATATCGGAAGCGGAACAGTACCCGCTTAGATTCGGAACCGGCGCAAGCTACAAAACTTTCGACGATAGATTAATATTGGTCGGTGATGTAGGCTGGCATAAAAACAGCGAAATACAATTAAACGGCGGATTGGAATATAAACTCAATCGTCTTGCAATTTTAAGACTGGGCGCAGACTATAATTATTTTACTTACGGGATAGGCTTCGATCTTCCCGTCTCAAAGTATTCTATAAGACTTGATTATGCCTTCCAGCAACACCACCAATCCGAAGGAATGATAACACCCAATCATAATTTTTCGTTGACCTTAAACTTTGGGGGTTTTAGAGCAAAATTATACCCGGATAAAGAAGTCCTTTCACCATTAACCGACGGAGAAGACAATATCCTCTGGTTGAACAAAGAAATCCGAACAAGAGACGATATCAAAAAATGGGTACTCCTGGTAAAAAACAAGTGGGGAGAAATAATCAGAACCTACCAGGGATGGGGCGAACCTCCGCAGAGATTTTATTGGGACGGCAGGGATGATACCGGTAAACTCGTCCGGTACGGTGATTATTATTATAAATTCGAGGTAATAGAAAGAAAAGGAAGGTCTTATACCTCATCGGGTAAGCTGGTAACCGTAAAGACCGAAGGTCCCGGAAAGAGATTCCTCATCGAAGAAAAATGGGAAGGTCTTGAAAAAGATATCTATATAGAAGAAAAAACGGAGCCTCAGAAAACGGAATTCAAAAAAGAACTCGAGACAGACAACGAAAACAATAAACCATCGAATCAGGAATAAAAAATGAAGAGATTTTTTTACATATCAATGCTGTTTGTTTCCTTTACTTTAATCTCACAGAGGCTGGAGAGAAATTCTTACCTCGATATTCCTTCTGCGAATTTTACGGACGGATTATTCATAAACACAAGCTTCAGTTACCCTGTGAGCCCCAACCTTGCTTACGGCTTCGACCCGAATATCGGCATCGAATTCACAAAAGATAATATAAATGCCGCATTTAACTGGTTTGACGGCAGCGACTTCTGCCTTGATTTATCGTATCGTTTTTACGAAAAAGGAACCACCTCTTTAGCCTTTGGATTGGACAACATAACGTTCAGCAAATATATTTCGACTTTAGGACGGGATACAACGTTTATTGATGAAACATATGACCCAAGACCTCCGGAAGCCTGGTCTTTTTATCTTGTCGGCAGCAGGAAATTCGGAAAATATTTCGAATTGAACGCCGGGATAGGAAGAGGCAAATTCGTAGGCTACGGACCACGCAGCAATATGCCAAACACAGATGTATTTTCCAGCGATAAGCATGAGAACTTTGCTTTTGGGCTTTTCCTCGGAACAAAAATTTCCCCCAAAGAATGGCTCGATTTTATACTGGAAGCGGATGGACGGGATATCAACATGGGTATTCAAAGCGAACTTGGAATATTTAAAGGCGGAATTTCCTTGATAAAAATCGAAAGTCTCTTATGGGAAAGAACCGGTGAACCTCAAACGGCAAGAATAAATGCAAATGTCTCTTTCGAATTGCCTTTCTTCAAAGTAATAAAAAGAGAGAAAGAGGAACGCGAGCCTTACATAGCAAGGGAAAAAATATTTCTGGGGGAGGATTACGAAAATTTAGAAGCAAGCGGAACAGTTCCCAAAAAATTAGATGGTCTGCAAAAACAAAGAAAATTCACCGAAGATTACAAAGAAGACACTCCGGAATCTATAAAACTCTTCTTGCAAGCAACGGAATTATTCGAAGCCGGAGAATACGATAAAGCCAGAGAAACGTTCCAGCATTCTATCAACAAAGGATTAGGAGAGTATAAAAACGAAGCTTTATACCGGATTGCGGAATGTCATTACAATACCGGTAATTATAAAAAAGCTCTATCTATTTTTTATAAAGTCAACAGCGAATCCAGAGATACCTATTTATACCCCGAGAGCATATACGGGATAGCTTCCTGCCATATTGCCATGAAAAATTGGGAAGAAGCGGAAAGGAGCCTGTTCCAGTTGACCTCAGAGTATCCGGGCTACAAAGACTCCGACAAAACCAAAGTAACAACCGCAATAATTGCCTTCGGAAAAGGAAATTACGAAGAGGTAACGGAATTATTAAAAAACATAGAAACCAAAGAAGCTCTATTCTATAAAGCAAAAGCTCATTTTTACCTTGAAGACCATATTAAATCTCTTGCCGCTTTCAAAAAATTGACCGATGACTTCCCCGAAAGTCCACTTGCAAGATATGCATGCTATTATATGGGAGACGTATTGTTTTTCAGCGGAAACTACTCCGGAGCTCTTTATAAATACAATGATTTCCTTGAAAGATATCCTTACAGTACACTCAAAGAATATGCATCATATAAATTGGCTGTCTGCTATTACAATGAAGACAATTATCTTAAAACGATAGAAAACTTAAATCCTATTTTAAACAGTCAGGATATATTCCTTGCGGCGCATAGTAATTTTCTCTATGGCAAAAGCCTCAAAGGTTTGGGCAGAAAAGAAGACGCTTTAGCCACGTTTACAAAAGTAGTTTCGAATTACCCGGAATTAAAAATTGCCAGTCTCGCAAATATCGAAATGGGGCAGGTATTTCTTGAAATGGGTGACACAACCCAGGCCCGAATCGTTTATCAGCAGATGTCTTCTAAATACATCTCCGGAGAAACAATCGGGCTCGGAGACTATCTCGCGGGAGGGCTCTCCTTCACAGAGGGAGACTACCTTTCCACCAAAAAGCATTTGAACAAAATACTACGATATTACTGGGGGTCCGACATAACGTGCCCGTCAATTGCCTTACTGCTTAGAACTTATAATACTACAAAGGATTATGAACTCACAATTGCGCTTGGAAAAGCGCTTTTGACCAAAGAATCATGCGAAAAGGGTGACATCTGGAAAGGCAGGGCTATGTCCGAACTTGCCGAAGCATACTACCAGACCAACCAGTACGAAGATGCGAAAAATTTGTACCAGGAAATAATAAAAGAATACGTGTACAGCGATCCGAACCTTCTTGCCGCATCACAAACCGGTTACGGTTGGTGTCTCTTACATGAAAACAGATACGATATTACTGAAAACCAGTTTGAAAAGGTAATGTCTGCTTACGGTATGGATACTACTGCACTCATCAACTCCTCTTTCGGAAACGGAATAGCATTGTACAATAAGGAAGAATACGAAAAAGCCTTGAGTTACTTTGAAAGTATCGTTAAAGTTTCGCCGGACCGCCCCTTGAAGCCTAAAGCAATATTTTATGCAGGAAAATCATACTATAATTTAGAATATTACAGACAGGCCATCGATTCCTGGGAATTGATACTCGAAAAATACAGAAGTTCGGATATTGCACCCAGCGCCGCTTACGAAATCGGAATGACTTATTTCCAGGCCTTTAAATATAGCCAGGCTGCGCCATATTTCCAGATAATCATAGATGAATATCCAAACTCGGAGCTCGTTCCACAAGCAATGATTGCTTTAGGCAATAATTATTACAACGGTCAGGATTACAGAAAAGCAATCGATGCCTTCTCGAAATTCATCGAATTGTACCCGAACGACTCACTATCTGAAGAAGCAAAACAAACTCTCTCCTCGGCTTATTATATGTCCGGACAGGAAAATCCTCAACTTCTTAACGAGTTCATAGAACAATTCCCTTCCGACCCGAAAGCTGCTCTGGCTCATTACAATTTAGCCGTAGATTTTTACGAAAAAGGAAACAAGGAACAGGCGCTCGAGGAATTCAGAAAAATAGTCATAAACTTCCCCGAGACGGAATATGCCGAAGACGCTCAAGTAAACATAATCAAAATTTTTGACGAACGGAAGGACTACGAAAAACTCGTTTCCGAAGCAAATCTATTCACGGAATATTTTCCCGATAGCAAAAAAGCGCCTCTTGCTTTATTTTACAAGGGCTCCGGATATTTCTATCTGGGAGATTATGGGAAAGCAATAGAGGCATTCAAAAAAATCATAAGTGATTATCCTGATAGCGAATACATTTCCAACGCGACTTACAATCTCGACCAGTGTTATAAAAAATTAGGAGGCACGGAAAAAGCATCAGAAAATCCGGAGGATTAAACCGACGGATGAAAATACGCAGAACTACAGAAAAGCGAAAAGAATGGGCTAATGCAGAAAAGAATATATATTTTAAAAACCAAATGAATTAAAAAAGGAGTATAGAATGGCAGGAATAGGTTTTATTCAACTTTTAAAGAACAGTTGGGCTATAGATTTACTACTAATTTTCTCGGTGATAGCACTTGCGGTTATTCTGGAAAGACTCTGGTCTTACAGCAAATTACGTTTAGACGAAAAAGCTCTCATAGACAAGGTGCAGAGGGAACTGAAAAAAGGGAACATACAGGAAGCAAGCTTTATATGCAGATCTACCAATCATCCCCTAGGTCAGATACTGGATGTCGGAATAAACAATAAAGATTTACCAAGAGAAGATATTGCGGATATACTCGATGGTGAGCTTATAGAAACGAGAAGTTACCTTGAAAGAAAAAACTCGGTTCTCAGCACTATAAGTTTCATTTCTCCTCTTCTCGGGCTTCTTGGAACCGTCACGGGAATCATAAGAGCTTTCAATGATCTTGCCGTATCTGGTTCCGGAGGGCCATCTACGGTAATGGCAGGAGTGGCAGAAGCTCTCGTATCCACAGCTATCGGGATTATTGTTGCCATACCGGCAGCAATATTCTACAATTATTTTATGAATAAAGTGAAGGTTATGCTGACCGAAATCGAGGCAAACTCAAGAAGATTTCTTGCCTTTTTACATACTAACTTTGCAAAGGGACAAAAAGAAACCTTAAAGCTGGATTAGGAAATCGAATTTTATGAGAAAAAGCTTAATCGAAAGCTATGAAGATGTAACAGGTAGAATACCAATCACTCCGATGATAAACGTAGCTTTGCTTCTTGTTCTATTTTTTATGATGGCGGCACCTACCATTTTTATGTCGGGAATAAATGTCAAAAATCCCGCCCTTGTAGAAGGCGGGCAAGCTTCCGAAGATACCGAAATCAAAGTAAACGTTTATATAGATTCAAAAAATCAGCTTTACCTGAACGATAAACTTATCGAAAGAGAAGAATTCCCCAGCAGGGTAGCTGAACTACTCGGGCGAAGCGTATCAAGGATTGTTGTGGTAAGCGCTTATCCGTCAATACCAATACAGGAGGTTGTTACGGTTCTTGACATAGCAAAACAAAATGGCGCCTTAAAGTTAGTCCTTCTAAGGAGAAAATAGAAATGAAAAGAAAAAGCATGGTAGCCGAAAAAATAAAAGAAGCCGATATTATGATAACTCCGCTCGCAGACGTAAGCTTTACCATACTTATGACGCTTATGGTCTTAACACCCATCCTCATACTTTCCTCCAGGCTTCATGTCAATTTACCGGAAGCCATTACCGTCGAACCTCCAACAGAGAAAAATATAACCATAACAATCACTCCGGAGTATGAACTTTCGGTGAACGATGAACTACTTAGTAGAGACGAATTAGCCGGTGTTCTCTCGAAAATGATAAGAGAGAATCCGGATTACCTAATATTAATCAGATCGGATAGAAATGTAGAAACAGGTATGGTTATGAATATAATAGCTATTGTGAAAAAACTGGGAGCAAAAAACATCTCTATTGCAACCGTTCAGAGACCAAAATGATAGATTACCCTAAGGAATTTTTTGACAGGAACATAAAGACGACAATGATGATTTCAATCGTAATTCATCTTGGTGTTTTCTATTTTAACGAAGCAAAAAGATCCAGCGATATAATAAACAGAATAGACAACGTGGAATTCATCGACCAGACCCTTGCTCCTTCGGTCAAACCCTCCCCACCTCAAAGAAGTATCCTGGAAACAATAAAACATAAAGTCTCCCATAAAGAAGAAATAAAAGAAATAAACTCAAAAGAAATAGAAAAGATAATCAAAGCTTTACCGCCGATCCCCGGAATAAGCGAGAAGGGAATTGACCTTGATGAAAAACAGCTGGACCAAAGGCAGGCAAAAGGCATAGACCTGGACAAGTTTGACAAACTGGAAGGTCCCGAAGGGGACCTGAGCGAAATCATAAGAGTAGCCTCAAAAGACAGGCAAAGCGGAACCGAAGACATAATAAGCAAACCTGCTATAAAAATTACCGATAAGGAAACATATAACCCTGACGCTAAAATAGGTATTTTTTCTTCACCCGGAGGAAGCGGACAGGTTGACCTTGAAAAAGTACCTACAAAAGATTTAAAAAAGGTAACCCCTGAAGTATCCCCGAAGAAAGATGCAAAGATAATCGAGGCACCATCGAAATCGACCACGAAGATAACGATTACAGGACCTCTCTCACAAAGAAAAGTTCTTTATAAGCCAGCAACCCCATATCCGGAATGGGCAGAGAAGAAAGGTTTAACAGCAATTATAAGCGTACAGATAGCAGTGAATCCCGAAGGAACAGTTCAAAAAGACATCTTCGTAATAAGAACCTCGGGGTTCGGCTCCTGGGATAAACTGGTAATAAATAGTGTGAGAAATTGGAAATTTGCAGCTCTTGAAGGTTCGGAAGTCGTACAATCAGGAATAATAACCTTTCAATTTGTTCTGGAGTAAAAATGAAAAAATTTGTAATCCTCTCATTAATATTTATCGTAAATATTGCAGTATTCTCCCAGGAAGAAATATCGAAAGAAGTCATCAAGGGCGAGTATCGTGGGAAAATAGACGAGAAGAAACCTCCCTCGGAATTGGATTATGACATTTTTGAAGTCATAAAACCTTACGGGAGACCGGGTTCATACATATACGATATGGAACTACAGGTTCAATCGGAAATCACCTCTACACCTCTGCCAATACTATCAAGCGACCAGATAAGAAAACCGTGGCTCAGAAATATCTTGACCCCGCCTATAACGATTTCTCATATTTCATACGAAAAGGATCTCAAACAATGGGAACTGGTCATAACGGATTCGAAAGGTGAAATATTCAGAACTTTCGCCGGTATGGGAAACCCACCAAAAGCAGTGGAGTGGGACGGAAGAGACTCGAAAGACGATATGTTCGACCTCGGAAGGGATTATTCCTACTATGTACGGGTAACAGATAACGATAACAATTCTTCGTTTCAGCTGGGTACAAAAATCAGAATTCCGGGGCTTTACTGGAAAGAAGATTTAAATTCCGTTGTCCGTCTCGATGGCAGAATTGTATTTAAAAATAATTCTTCGGAACTCACCGAGTCCGGGACAGATTTACTGGAAGAAGCCGTGGATTATGTCAGAAAAGATATCAAGAAACATCTGAGGGTTATAGTATTCTCACAAGATGAAAATCTGGCAATGGATAGAACAAAAAAAACAGCCAATTTCCTTCTGGACAGAATAATACTTCCCCCAAAGGCAGTGACAACTGTCATCGGATATGAATCCATAGGGGAAGACAGAACCGATAGAATCGATATAACGATACGATGAAAAAGTAATTTAGGACGCAGATTAACGCAGATTAAAAAGGATCTTATTTGCTTTTTCTAAATCCCTACCCCTTCCCCAAATAATAGCCACTGATCTTCACTGATATACACGGATTCCCCACCCCACACATATTACATTTTTTAAAAGATAAAAACTTTGTTAAATCTGTGCTTATCCGTGCCAATCCGTGGCTAATTAATTTTTTCGTGTGTTTTTTCAAAAAATACAAATTTGATTGGTGGGGGGTTGGGGTTCGTGTATTTTGTGTGTTTAGTGGTTTAATATTTTCCCTCTGTGTACTCTGTGGTTTAAAATGGGGGTTGACTTCTTAGTTGCCGCGAACTAATATAAATTTATCAGTCGCACATAGCGGGGCGTTAGCGGTGCCCCAGACCTGTAGTCCGCTATAGCAGGGCTAATGACTTGTATGAGTTTGTGCTTTTTTATTTTAGGCTTCTTAAGAGAGCGTTGAAGTTTGGGCCCTTTATAGAGGAGAGCTTTGAACCCCGTCAGGTCCGGAAGGAAGCAGCGGTAAGAAGTTTTCTTTTCTGATGAAGAAAAACCTGAATGGAGCTTCTCTTAAAAAGTACGGGTAAGAAAGTACAGGCAAAGCAAGCCGTGCGGCTGATTTAAAATTTATGAGATATCTGGTTTTAACACGTAAATACAGACCGCAAAATTTTAACGAAGTACTGGGACAGCCTCACGTAACCAGAACCCTTACATCCGCATTATCAAAGGGAAAGATAGGTCATTCATACCTGTTTTCGGGACCAAGAGGCGTGGGTAAAACATCTGTTGCCCGCATCCTCGCAAAAGCCGTCAACTGCGAGAAAGGAATAGTCGAAAACCCATGCAACCAATGCGAAAACTGCGAAGGAGTAACCAACTGTAATTCGGTTGACGTGATAGAAATAGACGGAGCTTCCAACAGGGGAATCGATGAAATAAGAACTCTCCGAGAATCGGTATCCTACAGCCCTGTACACTCCCGCTTCAAAGTTTACATCATAGACGAAGTGCACATGCTTACTAAAGAAGCCTTCAATGCTCTCTTAAAAACCCTTGAAGAGCCACCTTCTCATGTAATTTTTATATTTGCGACTACGGAACCTCAGAAAGTTCCCAAAACGGTACTTTCCAGATGCCAGAGATTCGATTTCAGAATTTTAAGTAATCAAGAAATTTTCAACAAATTAAAAGAACTGGTGATTTCCGAAGATGTAAAGGCAACGGATGAAGCTCTATCTCTTATCTCTTCAAGAGCGGAAGGAGCCATAAGAGACGCCGAAGGGATGCTTGAACAATTAATATCTTATTCGCAGGGGGAAATTACAGCGGATGACGTAAAAGAAGTATTCGGATTTATTGGCGACTCTCTGTATTTAAAATTGTTCGATAGCATTAAAAAATCCGAAGAAAACGAAATTATTAAGTGCGTCGAAGAAATTGCTCAAAAAGGATACGATCTCAGGGAATTCACATCCGGCTGGTTAAAATTTCTCCGGAACCTTCTTATCTGTAAACTTGGAATCGAAAACATAACATCGGCTACCTCGAGCAAAGACCTGACCGAAATCTCACAAGACATTTCGGTAGAGTTTATAACGGCAGTACTCAATTTATCTGTAGATTTAGAAAAAGATATCAGACTAATTATTCACTCACCTGTGTACCTTGAACTGGCGATGCTCAAGATGGCAAGGATACCGTCTTTACGGGATATAAATACTCTGATAGCGAAAATATCCGGTAATATTCCTTCAAATAGCAGCACTTCGGAAAAGAAAAAAAATAAAACGGAGGTTAACGAAATCAAAACAAATATCAAACCTCCGAAAAACGAGAAGGAACTCTGGAACGAAATAATGAAAAAAGTAAACGGAACCGGCGGAAAGAACTTTCTTAAAGCTTTTCTAAAAGACGCCTCTCCGGTTTCCTTCGAAGATAAAATATTAAGAATACAGGTCCCTTCAACACATAAAGGACACCTCGACGAAGACATTCACTTTTTAAGAGGTGCACTTAAAGAAGTAACAGGGGAAGACATCGATATAGAGATAATAACATACGAGCCAAAAGTCGACCCAAAACTGCGCGACAATACCATGGTTTCGAAAATAAAGGAGATATTCAATGCTGAAGAATCTTTTTGATATGGAAAATTTAAAGAAAAAAATGGAAGAGATGAAAGAAGAACTCAAAAAAGAGAAAATTGTAAGCGAGAGCGGAGGAGGGATGGTAGCGGTTGAAGCAAACGGGTTTGGCGATATTACGAATCTTAAGATAGAAGAAGAACTTTACAAAGGAGAAGACAAAAAGTTGATGGAAGATCTGATAATCTCTGCAATCAACGAAAACAAAGAAAAAACAAAAGAATTGTTTCAACAGAAACTTCAAGAAACAATCGGTTTTCTCCCCCTCGGCACGATTAAAGACCTGATGCCTTGAAACCGCCAAGCGCCTTTATCCGTTTCACACAATCTCTTCAATCATTACCGGGAATCGGCAAAAAATCCGCCGAGAGAATTGCTTTTCATATCCTGACAAAACCCGGTGTCGGGGAAAAGATCTTGCATTCTCTGGAAAGAATCATCTCGGAAATCAAATTTTGCAGTAATTGCGGAAACATAACGATAGAAAACTTATGCCATATCTGTGCATCTACCGAAAGAGACAGAACTATTATCTGTGTTGTCGAAAAACCAATGGATGTTTTCGCAATTGAACGTTCCAATTCCTTCAAAGGATTATATCACGTACTCGGAGATCTTCTTTCTCCTCTCGATAACGTAGGCCCGGAAAATATAAATATCGCCTCTCTGGTTACGAGAATCAAGACAGAGGGAATCAAGGAGGTCATAATTGCGACGAACCCGACAACGGAAGGAGAAGCAACCGCTTTATACATAGAAGAGAATTTAAAAAATTCCGGGGTAAGGATAACCCGTATAGCCAGAGGGATACCGTTCGGCACCGACATCGACTTCGCAGATGACCTGACTCTTACGAGAGCCCTGGAAGACAGAAAAGATTTTAAAGGTTAACACTACCCACCCCCAAAAACTAACTTTATCACAGAGAACACAGAGAAAAGAACTCACAGAGAAAACAGAGAGAAAAGGATAATTTTGTTTAAAACCCATCCCACAACCCCAAAAAATATTTTCACACAAAGCACACTAAGAACACAAAGTTTTTTATTTTTGTTGTTTTTTACTCGAAACTAAAAACACGAGACCCGAAACGATAGTTCACACGGAGCCACAGAGATAAAGATAATGTTGTTTTACCACTCCCACACCCCAAAGAAGTATTCTCACACAAAGAGCACAAAGACACAAAGATTTTTGTTGTTTTTAAATCTTAACCCACCACCCTAAATATTCACATGTAGGACATGTAGATACCTCCTCACCACCTACACCGTTTGACATTTTAGATGTTTTTAATTATAATTAACAATAAGAAAAGTGAAAAGGTTGTGTTGGTGAGATGATGACGACATTCGAAGAATGTCGAATTGTAAATTGAATATTGAAAACCGGAAACTGCAAATTGAGTTTAAAAAAATTAAAAATTTACAATTATACTATACCCTATACCCTTCTTCTATACTCTCATAACTATACCCTGTTTTCCGAAACTTAAAAATATCAATCATAAAAAACTTCCGGCTATTGACGTAATTTAAAAAACCATTAAAATAATTACAGCATAAGGAGGGTTTTTTTATAAAAAAGATTTTTCTTCTTGTTTTTTGTTCTATTTGCTCATTATTAGGTACTTCTTACCAGAACGATGAAGAACGTTTGTTTCTTGTCAGTGCAGAAGGAATTACGGTTATCGCAAGTCGTTGTAAAACAGAGATTTTTAATTCTCCCTATATAGTTGATTTAATTGAAATTGAGGATATTAAATCGCGGCTTCTGTCCGGAACTTTACCTGAAATCTTTTCCGAAGAACCTTCGATAATGGTACAGAAAACAAGTCAGGGTCAGGGTTCTCCTTTTATCCGGGGGTTTACCGGTTTCAGAACCTTATTCTTAATAGATGGAATAAGATTGAATAATTCGGCATTTAGAGACGGACCAAATCAGTACTGGAATACTGTCGATCCTTGATTAAGGTGAATCTGGTAAAGGGCTTATCGATTTCTTTAGGAGTTGCATGGCAATTAGGTGAAGTCGACACTTATCCGACTTCCGATAAAATAGAAGAAAGAAAACCTATGTCGCGCATCCCGCCTTTAACAGGCTTATTTATAATCAGGTGGAATTCACCTTCTGAGAAATACTGGATTGAAGGAGTAATTAATGGGGCTGATAATCAGGATAGACTTTCTCCGGAGGACGAAAAAGATACTCAAAGGATACCACCTGGTGGAACACCGGGATATGCGGTTTTCAGCTTAAGGCAGGGAATCAAGGTAAATAAAAATCTTAATATTTCAACTGCAGTGGAAAACATAACAAATGAAGATTATCGAATACACGGCTCAGGCCAGAATGAATCAGGAACAGGTTTAATACTTTCTATTGATTGGAATACATTTTGATTTCTAAAAATTCACTCGAAGTTTTTCTTTATATAATCGAAAATTTTGTTAGTGAGTTTTAAATGGTCGCTCAGCTTCTCATAAATCTTTTGCGCGACTTTTTCTATATAAGCATGTGATGTTAAGTTTCTATCATCCGTCATTTCAAGTGCTTTAATTGTCTCTGCTTCATTAAGCATCTGAACATTAAAAGCTTCCCTGAAACAGGACTTGGGAGAATTGCATATTATTCCTTCTTTTTTGTTAAGATATTCTTTAAGCAATTTCCAGATTGCTTCAAAACTATATTCAAATCTTTGGATTGCCGCATCTCTTACTATGATTGAGAAAGGTTCGTTTACTATTTCTTTAAAAGTATCTAACGCTCTTTTGGTATCGCCGGTTAGCGCTTTTATTTTTTCCATATTTCTCCATATTTAAGAACATTTTCTTTAAAACTTTCGGAAACTTCAGATAAATCGACAACGTCCACTTTGTAAGGTATGTTAAGTTCCTCGAGTTTTTCTCTCGTAACAGTCATTTTTCTTCTATCGTATCCGTTTTCAGGTAAGATTCCGATATCAATATCTGAATTGTAATAAAAATTTCCCTTTGCGCGGGAACCAAACAATATAATAGATACCTTCTCATCCTTAAAGATATCAAGAATTAAAGATTTTACCGTTTCACAACAGTTCTCGTATATAGATTTAATTGCTTTCATATTATAACTACTCTTTGTATCTAAAATAAGAATATTTTATGTTATGTCAAGTATCGAGCAGGGCTGTTGATTTATGATAAAAAAAACTTAATATTGTAAGCGAGAGAGTAAAATTAAGATATAGTTATAAGGAGAGTAAATTATGATAGACCCAAGTCGTATAGTAAATATGGCGAGTGCTTTCTATGATTCGTGTGTTTTATTTACAGCTTCCGACCTTGGCTTTTTTAAAAAAATCAGCGAGTTAGGTAAAGCTGACGCAAAAACCATCGCCAATGATTTGAATTTGAACGAAAGAGGTACGAGACTCCTACTTGATGCCTGTGTTGCTCTCGATTTGCTGAACAAGGAGAATAACGAATATAAAAACACTCCTGAAAGTAATGCATTCCTGGTTCCAAGCTCACCTGCAGATTTAAGCGGAGCAATCCGGTATAATCGAGATGTGTATCCTTTATGGGGAAGACTCAAAGAGATGGTAAAGAGCGGAAGACCGGTCGAAAAGCCGGAGGTTCATCTGGGAAGTGATGAAGAACGTACAAGAACCTTTGTAATGTCCATGCACTACAGGGCTCTTGGTATTGGACAGACTGTAGTACCCCAGCTTGACCTTTCCGGTAAAAAAAGAGTTTTTGATGTTGGAGGAGGACCGGGCACGTATTCAGTATTAATGGCAAAAGCTAATCCGGAATTAAACTGTACGGTCTTTGATTTACCGGAAGTCTCTAAAATAGCTACGGAACTTATAGCAAATCAGGGTATGAGTGAAAGAGTTAAGGTGGTAGCAGGAGATTACCATACCGATTCATTCCCTGAGAATAATGATATCGTAACTTTCCTTGGCGTACTGCATCAGGAATCGCCGGAGTCTATAAAGTGCCTTCTAAAAAAAACTTACGATTCTCTTAATGCCGGTGGTATAGTTTACATAATGGATATGATGACGGACAAGACTCATACAAAACCAAAATTCAGTGCTCTTTTTGGAGTCAATATGGCTCTTACTGCCGAAAGCGGATGGGTTTTCTCGGATGAAGAGTTAAAAGATTGGCTCAAAGAAGCCAAATTTACCGATTTCAAAATCAAACCTCTTCCACCGCCAATGCCCCACTGGCTCGCAAGCGCCAGGAAGAGTGGTTAATTGTAAATTGTAAATTGTAAATTGTAAATTGAAAATTGGAGATTTGTAAAGAAGAAAAAGAACAAAACAATAAAATTGAAAATTGTAAATTGCAAATTGAAAATTAGAAATTGTAAATTTAGAATTGAATGGGACGCAGATAAACGCAGAGATACTCCGTTATGCGCTATCCGCCGAGGCTGTGTCGAAACTCATAATTACCTGTGTTCTGTTTATTCGTTAGCGGTAGCCGTCATTTTTTTTATGAAGTAGACAATTAGCCAGCCAACTGCGGGTACAATGACAGATACCCAAACTAATGGCCAGGGATTGATACCCGAACCCAGATTACCAAAATAACTGTAAACAAAACAGATGGGCAGAGTTCCCAGGATAGAAGCAGCCAGAAAAGAGCGGACAGGAAATCTATATAAACCGGCCGCACAGGAAAGAATTTCGGTCAACATGGGAATAGGCCGGCTTAAAATTATGGCGTAAATACCATATTTTTTAAACCAGGCGATCACCTTATCGGCCTCTTTATCTTTTATCAGTCGATTAAAAATCCTTACCCCACCCCAGTAACAGGTAAAATATCCTATAACGGCAGACAGCATCGCTCCCGCAAAAGAAGCAGACCCACCTGCCCAAAAACCCAGCAATTTCCCGGACAAAGCCATGACCACGGACGAAGGGACCGGTAAAATGAGGTCAACGACCAATAAACCCACTATGGCAAAAGCAGTCCAGATTTGTCCTGCAAACGTACCGGAAAAGCGGGAGAAGGACTGTTCGATGTATTGGGGGTCGAGCCAACCCAGATTCTCCCCCAGTAAAAAAAGACCGGTAAAGATAACCAACAAAATGATAAATATTACAAGCAATTTTTTCATATTTCGCCTTTAATTAAAACAATTAAAACCTTATATTTTATCCAAAATTCATTTGCGAAAGTTTATTTTCTAACTTGAAACTTTGTTTTTGTCCGGAATATCTAATAATTTATAATCCCAATTGCAGGGAATTCTAAATATAGCCACAATTACCTCCTTAAAATTTCTATGAAAGAATAAACATACTTAATAATTTGTCAACTAATTTCCATAAAGCATTAGATAGGTTATCGTTTATCAATTCTTGTATACATTATGGTTTGGAACTTGACTTTTATAAATCTTATTGGTAAAATATTCATATGAAAACAAAGAGATATTTGGTGTGGTCAAAGAAAAATATTGATCTTAACGATTCCTTCCAGAGGAAGTGGTATATAAAACAGGTTCTAACAAATGGACTTAGTGAAGATGTAGCCGAACTCGATTGGGAAGAAATTAAAAGCATACTTTCCGAAATCATATTGCCAAAGTATGTCCTTAAATTATGGAAGGATTATTTTGAAACCAGAAGCTAAAGGTATAATAAGTAAAATTCAGAAGGATTTTTTGAATTTTTTTTCTAAAATTCCCGACCAGGGAAATTTTTATTTAACCGGCGGAACGGCTCTTGCCGAGTTTTATCTTGGACACAGACTGTCTTACGATCTTGATTTATTTACAGTAAAGCCAGATATAATTTTACCTTTTAGCAGAGACATGGAAAGAAGATGCCACGCTTCAGGATTCCAACTTAACCCAATCAGAAGAACACATACTTTTGCAGAATTTAACTTGAAGATGGAGAAGGAAGAATCAAAAGTTGAGCTTGCCTATGATTCTCCTTTTAGATTTAAAAAACCTTCTGCGACTGTATATAAGATTAATGTCAATGATTACGACGATCTTATTGTGGACAAATTACTTGCTTTTTTCGGGCGAGCAGAACCAAGAGATGCCGTGGATTTATTTTTTATTCTAAAAAAGGAATCTTTAGACAAAATCATAAAACTTGCAAAGAAAAAAGACCCTGGTTTTGACCCTTATTGGCTTGCAGTTGCATTTGAAAAGACATCCGATTTCCCGAACGATATCAACCGGTGGCCTGTTGAAATGCTACTGGATGTGAACGGCGAAGAAATAAAAACCCTTTTTAATAAATTTGCTTTAAATATTATGGAGCAAATAAAGGAGAAAAAGGGCAAGTAGGGATAATTGTAAGTTGAAGAAGACGCATATGAGCATAGATTTAAAGAATCTCTTTAACCACAAAACACACGAAATTTTTATTGTGTTTTTTAAAACCACCACACTGCACAAGAGAGTAACAACAAATCACACGAATAGCACGAATCTTTAAAAAAAGAAAAAACTAATTTATTTGTGAAATTTGTGTTATTTGTTGTTGAAAAAGGAGTAGGGTTTTTGAGATTCATAAATATCAATTTTGCCCTTGACAAAGAAAAATAAAGCATTAAAATATTAAATATAGAAAATAAATAGTTTTTTTATTTTTCAAATATCGTTTTTTATAAATTTGTAGCAGAAACGTCTAAGTCCTAAGAGGATAGATAAAGAGTATAATTGTTAGGGGAGTAGGGTATAGAGAAAAACTAAACCCTATTTTAAAGATTGATTATTTTTAGAGGGGTATAGATAGGGTATAGTTAGAAGGGTATAGAGAGTAGTCTAATTGAAAATTGCAAATTGGAAATTATAAATTGAAAATTTGACCCTGCACAACACACAGGAAAATTGAAATTAAAAAAATTTAAAATTTACAACTTACAATTTAAAATTTATAATTTTAAGAGGGAGGTTGTAGTATGAGCAAAACACTTCACAAGAAGTTATTTAAATCTATTCTATGGTTTAGTCTGTTTGTGTTTTTACCTTTCGCATTTGGTATCGATGTTTACGCGCAGAATAATAAACTTAAAGAAGAAGTCCAGAATCAAAAACTAACTCTAATTTTAAATTCCCTTAAAGATAAAGATTTTGATGAGGTTCTTACTGGTGCGGAAGAAATCCTTGAAAAAGATTTTTCTGATGATTTAAGGAAAGACGCTTTCAAAACTATATTAAGTGGGCTTAAGGAAAGAGATGGGGAAATAAGAAAACAGTTTAAGAAAACAGAGGAGATTTTAAAGGAAAAGAATTTGCCCCCCGAGATATTAAACCGTCATAAGGAATTTGTTGAAAAGTATGAGGAGAGATTCAAAGAATTCGACGGGAAGGTTAATTCATATCTTAAATCAAACTGGTTAACAGGACGCTCTTCAAGGAACGGACTAAAAGGATTTATAGAGAAGAATACTTATAAAAAGAAACTACCTAAATTTGACCCGAATAAATTACCGCATCGTTCAA